>Ga0209395_1002192_pt1 | contig 26167 bp, 28 predicted proteins | sample GOMGulsemesocosm_3_FD_184635 | JGI IMG/M metagenome (GOLD analysis project Ga0209395, IMG submission 184635) | Methane-oxidizing microbial communities from mesocosms in the Gulf of Mexico - GOM9D Gulf of Mexico (SPAdes) (version 2) | ecosystem: Environmental > Aquatic > Marine > Cold seeps... | reverse complement strand
CTTTGCTGTGGCGAACATCAAGGCAGATCTGACTTGGCGGATCCCGATAACGCCATCACTTTGTTTAAATCTGTCGGTGACTCTAGAGAGGATCTCGCGGCAGCGATTCTAGCTTACCAACGATCGAGCTGTCATTAATGCCATTTTACAACCCTAACAAGGCAATGGGATCACAACCGCACACAGTTGCGGTTGTGGGGGCCGGAATAGTTGGTCTTTGCACCGCTATTGAAGCTCAGCGTAATGGTTACCAAGTAACGCTAATTGACCGAGATGAAGCGGGACTAGGCGCATCTTTTGGTAACGCAGGATATTTAGCGACCGAATTAATCGATCCATTATCAACCCCAAAAACGCTGTTGGGCGCTTTAGCTATGTGGATAAACCCGCATGGTCCCTTGTCGCTTCCGCTTAGTTATATCCACCGTATTGCCCCTTGGTTAGCCCGCTTTGTCGTCGCGGCGCACCCAACAACTGTCGCCCGCGGCCGCACCAGCATTGCTGCACCTGAATCAGGCGGCGATCCCAGCTTGGCAGCGCTGTTTAGCAGCTATAGGTGCGAGTGAGCAATTAGTACAGTCGGGCTATTTATTAGTTTGGGAGTCGCCAGATAAACTACAAGAGGCCAAGACGCATGCCAGCTATATGGCACAATGGGGCATTACTACTGAACTGGTACAGGGCAAGCGCTTAAAACAACTTGAACCTCACTTGGCTGAAAATATCAGCCATGCCTTGTTCTTTCCTGACGCCAACCGCGTAAAGGAGCCCTATCAGCTAACTCAAATGTTATTTTGTGCTTTTACAGCCAATGGCGGTACCTTTATAAAAGAGCCAGTCACCACCTTGCTACCTAATGCTAAGCAAATTGTTATTAAAACGCCATCGAGCTCACTCACATTCGATCACACTATTATTTGTACCGGTGCTTGGAGCAAACAACTGTTACAAGACGTTGGTTTGCAGGTGCCATTAGAAGCAGAGCGGGGCTACCATCTCACGGTCGATGCTAAAGACATCAAGCTTAATCACCCGATAGGATCTGCTGAGCGACGCTTTGTAATGTGCCCTCTCGATTGTGGCTTGCGAGTCGTTGGCATGACCGAACTGGGCGGGTTAACTCGTAAGCCTAATAAGCGGCGTTTTGATTCGCTTCGCCATCATAGCCAACAGCTGCTGTCGCGACTAGATTACTCGACTTTAGCGGTTAGTGAATGGGAGGGCTATCGCCCTACTCTGCCTGACTCGCTGCCAGTGATCGATCGACACCCTAATTACTCTCGGCTACTTTTCGCTTTTGGCAATCAACACCTCGGGTTGACTCAGGCAGCAATTAGCGCAGAGCTAATTGTGAGTTTGATGACAGAAAGTACACCACCGTTTGATTTAACACCATTTCGTGTCAACCGCTTTTAATACAACTTCAAGTTCTGAGTATCAAAGTTCTGAGCTTCACAGTCTACGTACAAAAGTTGGGCGCTAAATGTTGTGCTCAACTTTTACCCTTTCATATTTTCGCGTGAAATTTTTGATTACAATTGTTGCCTAAGCTGTCGATAACCTGCGGCAGATCAAAGCTGCTAGCACTCTAGCGTTTCTTATCGATAAAAATCTATTTAAAATTGAACTTTCATCTCGTTACATAATCAATCAAACAATAAATTTATTCTGTACTAGTTTTTTATTAAATAATACAAATCCATTATTTAAGTGGTCTATTTTGTAGCGAGGAAGAACGAATTAGAACAAGGCGTTTATTTTCATATGTAGTTTTTCTCCATATGAAATAAACAACGCAGTTATCATTTGTTTTAACCGTGAAAAATGATCACCTTTTTAATGGAATTGGTAAAAGAGCACATATGAAACAAGAGACTGTCTCCAACACCATACAGCCTGGCTGGCTGCTGCTATTTATGGCTTGGCTAATCGCCACCACTGGCACACTGACTAGCTTGTTTTTTAGCCAGATTGTCGAATTGCCAGTATGCCTTTTATGCTGGTATCAACGAATTGGCATGTACCCGCTCGTCTTAATGTTGCCCTTAGCGCTATTTCCTTATGATCCTAAGGTGGTTCGATACGCTGGTGCGCTAGTGATATTTGGTTGGCTGACCGCGCTATTTCATGTGCTATTAATTGCTGGGTTTATCCCGCAAGCCGCGCAACCCTGCGTGCAAGACATACCTTGCTCACAAACACACCTCAATCTATTTGGCTTTATGAATATGCCCATGATGTCTTTGCTAACATTTACCGTCATTGGCCTATTACTTTATTTCTCTAACATTCAAACAACTCGGAACCATCATGAATAAAAAAACACTTTTTATCGGCACCGCATTTATGCTTGTACTGGCTTTTGCAGCAGCTGTGACATTGTTTCAAAATCAGCAGCCCACTAAAAACACTGCACTTACCACACAGCAAATGAGTGCACTTGAACGTGGAAACGCGCCGATTAAAGGGCCAAGGTATGCAAAAGTAACCATCGTTGAGTTTTTTGATCCAGCGTGTAAAACCTGTGCCAATTTTCACTCTTATATGAATGATTTAGTCAAAAAGTACCCAGGTAAAGTGAAAGTGCTAATGCGCTACGCGCCGTTACATCAAGGCTCGGATCAGGTGGTTAAATTATTGGAAGCCGCTCATTTGCAGGGGCAGTTCTGGCCAGCACTTGAACTATTATTTGCCAATCAAAACGCTTGGACCAGCAATCATGTGTCTCAACCTGACCAAGCACAAAGCATCCTAGCGCAATTGCCGCTAAAGCCTGAACAATTTATAGCCGATTTTAACAGTAAAGATGTCGAAAACGCCGTGACAAAAGACATTAAAGATGGCCAAACACTTAATGTTCGAGCGACCCCTGAATTTTTTGTTAATGGCAAACCCATGCCTAGTTTTGGCTATGAACAGCTTAATCAACTGGTCGAGCAAGCTATCGCTGAGGTTTATTAGCCTTTCTAAAATCAACGACAATGAGCTTGAATCATTAAGCACATTGTCGTTATTGCTGCCGGTTTTTAGTTTGATCAATCTGGAAACTATTAATTACTCTATTGTTACCAATAATTAATCTTGGATGTGAGCCTGCTTTTTAGCCTCTAACTGCTGTCTTTTGGTGATGGCTATTGCGGTGATTGTTTTATTAAGCTCGGCTTCTAAGCCCAACATAAAATACAGCTCTGCCATCAAAAAAAAGGGTCCGATAAGTAACTGATTAACATCGTCCACAAAGGCCGGTTTAGCCTGCTCATAATGATGACCTATCAATTGGATAACCCAGCCTATGACAAAAACTAACAGCGCAACCCACAAAGCGTTAGGAGCAAGTGCTACTATAGCTGAGGTATATAGTATCGGCATTATAAAAAGAGCCAAACCCAATGCTAGCCTCAGATGTAAAAAGCTATAATAGCCTAATACCACGACTGCAAAACAGCTCGCCACATTGAAACGAATTAAAGACTCTGCAGAGCCAAACGAAAATAGCTCAAATGGTATTAAATGTAACAATACAAACAAAGACCAAATAATTAACGGAACCCCAATAAAGTGGGTCTTAATATTTTTAGCATTGAGATGAACGCTTTTGTAACGTGCAAGTTGCTCTTGGGCTGTTTTCACTAATTGAACTCCTTTGATTATTACTTTTATTTTGGCTATGTTCCCGCTAACTGTCTCTTGTTTTATTTTTTAAATACAACAAGTTAGCTTTGGCCGCGCGTTGTGATTGGTTGTACTCCCCGTTTTAGTTGCATTCAATTGGATAACCGTTAGGAGAAAAAATCAGGGACGATTTTTTAGCTTTTCGCGCTGGGACGCGCATTAAAAGCGGTTCCGTTAAGACGGTTATTCAATTGAGTATCAGCAACTAAATCGCGGGTCGCCTTTCTTTTGGTTCCTTTTCTTTGGCGACGCAAAGAAAAGGAACTGGTGTGCTTACGCCTAAGTTAAGAGTGAGGGAATGTATAAAGCACATCAAACATCACCAAACCTAATTTATAACCACAGTTAACTACAACATAGCCAATCACATTGGCTATGTTAATGTCGCCCTAACAAAAAAGACCCCGTGCTGGCTGGCACGGGGTCTTTTATTTCAGTGGTCTGGCTATCAGGGATTGGTATTAGCTAATCCGCTGAATATTAGCACCCAAACCATTGAGTTTAGTTTCGATATGCTCGTAACCGCGATCAATGTGGTAGATACGGTCAACAACCGTTTCACCATCAGCGACTAACCCAGCAATAACCAAACTTGCCGAAGCGCGTAAATCAGTTGCCATTACCTGCGCACCATTAAGCCGCTCGATACCATGACAAATCGCAGTATTGCCTTCCAAATCGATTGTTGCGCCCATTCGTTGCAATTCAGGAATATGCATAAAGCGATTTTCAAAAATGGTTTCGATGACATTAGCGCCACCTTCAGCCAACGCATTAAGCACACAAAACTGTGCTTGCATGTCTGTTGGAAAAGCAGGATGTGGTGCCGTTTTAATGTTCACAGCTTTTGGCCGTTTACCCGCCATATCTAATCTAATCCAATCATCACCTTGGGTGATGATTGCACCGGCTTCTTCTAATTTAGCCAGTACAGGCTCTAACGCTTTAGGTTCAGCCTTTAAACAACGGACATTGCCGCGAGTAATAGCTGCAGCAACCAAGAATGTACCTGTCTCAATGCGATCAGGCATCACGCTATAAGTAGATGCAGTTAGCTCGGTGACGCCTTCAATCTTAATAGTATCACTGCCAGCGCCCGAAATTTTTGCACCCATCGAGATTAAGTAGTTAGCTAAATCCACAATTTCAGGCTCACGCGCAGCATTTTCTAACAAGGTTACGCCATCAGCGATAGCAGCGGCCATCATTAAATTTTCAGTTGCGCCAACACTAACCATGTCCATAAAAATAGTCGCGCCTTTAAGGCGACCATCGACACGAGCCTTAATATAACCATGGTCAACCGAAATTTCGGCGCCCATTTTTATTAAGCCTTCCAGATGTAAATTAACCGGACGGGCACCAATTGCACAGCCACCAGGTAAAGAAACATCAGCCTGCCCAAAACGAGCCAACAAAGGGCCCAGCACCAAGATTGAAGCACGCATCGTTTTAACGAGATCGTAAGGAGCACAAAACTCATTAATGCTATCGCTATTTACTTTGAAGATATTATCAACAAAATCGACAGTAGCGCCAAGACTAGTTAATACCTTACCAGTTGTTTTGATGTCGTTTAATTGTGGGACATTAGTTACAACACTGTCACCCTTGGCTAAAATAGTAGCCATTAAGATCGGTAGTGCGGCATTTTTAGCGCCAGAAATGACGACATCGCCTTCGAGTTTATCGACGGCACAAATTTTTAGCTTTTCCACAAATACTGCCTTAGCCGATTGGGTTTAGTAGTTGCTCACGCTGCCATTGGCTAGGCGTAAAGGCTTTAATAGATACTGCATGAACTGCGCCTGAAGCAATCACATCAGACAACGGGCCATATATAGTCTGTTGTTTTTTCACCCGTGACATACCATCAAACATTGATGAAACCGCAATCACTTGAAAGTGACCGTTCTCACCTTTGACGTGTAGCTCATCTAATTCGATGGCCTGAGCCAAAATCGTTTTAATTTCTTCAGGTTCCATTTTATTCTCTATATTTTGTATTTACTTAGAACAACTGCTCTAAATTATATAAGGATTTTAACTTATTCAGCGCGCTGGGAGAACCATGAAAGTCTATTTTTAACCCAATTTTCTGTGCTTGCTGTTTTAATTCGAGCAAAAAGGCAATGCCGGCGCTATCTATTTTGTCGATTGCTGACAAGTCTACCGTGAGTAGCTCATGATAATTTGATAGCAATGGCGCTACTGGCATTAACTTGCCGAGCTGCCACTGATCGAGCTGGCCTTTTATCGCGACTTGATTTGACTCAAGCTCTAACCACTCAAGCATTAGTTTACCACCTTTAGCTCAACTGATTCTTTTGATTTTTTTTCAACGTAGTCAATAACATAATCAATGCCTTCCTTGCGGATTAAGGCGTCAAATTCAGCTTGCTTACTGGCAACCATACTAACGCCTTCAGCCGCCATATCATAGGCTTTCCAATTACCGCTTTTACCGCCTTTGCGCAGCTTAAATGCAATTGAAATTGGTGGACGATTAGTATCAATAATTTTAACTTTTACTGCCACCGTTTTTTTAGTTGAAAAATCTTTTGCCTGACCGTAAGTCACCGTTTGCTGATCGTATAAAGTAAATATATTTGCATAGTTAACGATAAGATAATCATAAAACGTTGCCATAAAACGCTTTTTTTGCTGTTTACTGAGCTTACGGTAGTTTTTGCCCAAGATTTTGGCCAGCGCATATTTATGGTTAATATATGGCATTAACTCTTGCTCAACAACCACTTTAAGGTGATTTGGATCTTGCTTAATCAACTCTCGGTCGGCCCGAAAGCGCGCAAAGGTTTGCTCTGCAACATTATGAATTAAAACATAAGGATCTTTCATGTCGAGCGTTGGCGGTGTTTTTTCAATGCCAATCGCAGAGAATGCAATTAAAGCGGCACTCAATATAAATCTATTAAACCAATACATAGTAATATTCCTTAATGTTAATCGTCACTGTTGCCATATAGAAACTGGCCAATTAAATCTTCCAATACCATTGCTGAGCGTGTGTCTTCAATGTGATCATTGGTTGCTAAAATTGTGTTTTCTTCTTCATCAATAAAACCTGGAGTCAGACCGATAAACTGCTCACCTAACAAACCTGAGGTTAAAATGGCTACCGAGCTGGTATCAGGAAACGTATTAAACTGCTTTGAAATATCCATCGCCACCATCGGTGTGAAGTCTTCATTATCAAGACTAATTGCCGCTACACGGCCAACAACAACCCCGCCAACCTTAATCGGTGAGCGTACTTTCAAACCACCAACATTATCAAATTTTGCATATAAGCGATAACTCTCGCTGTCGCCACCAAGCTGACTGTCAGCTACTTTTAACATCAGCATTAAAATAGCAGCTATTCCTAACAGCAAGAAACCACCGACTAAGATTTCAATCTTTTTACTAATCATCATTTTCCTTCACGCCTACAGGCACGACTTATTTATTAATTTATTATATATCTGCTTAACCGCCAAACATCAACGCTGTCATCACAAAATCCAACCCTAAAATTGCCAATGACGACTGCACTACTGTCGCCGTTGTTGCTCGACTAATGCCTTCAGAAGTTGGCTCAGCGTCATAACCCTTATGCAATGCAATCCAAGTAACCACTACGGCAAAAACCAAACTCTTAATACCACCGTTAACTATGTCTTGGCTCCATTGCACCGATGACTGCATAATCGCCCAGAAAGCACCAGTATCAACACCCAACCATTCCACACCAACCAAATGACCACCAAGAATGCCAATCGCCGAAAAGATAGCAGCTAATAAAGGTAAGCTAATTACTCCAGCCCAAAATCTTGGCGCAACAATTTGATGTAGTGGGTCAATCGCCATCATTTCAAGCGAACTTAATTGTTCGGTCGCTTTCATTAAACCAATTTCAGCCGTTAACGCCGAGCCCGCTCGCCCGGCAAACAATAACGCCGAGACAACAGGCCCTAATTCCCGTAACAAAGATAAAGCGACCATTTGTCCCAGACTCTGTTCCGCACCGTAATCAACCAACAAGGTATAACCCTGCAGCGATAATACCATGCCAATAAAGAGCCCAGAAACTAAGATAATTATTAAAGATTGCACCCCAACTACATATAGCTGCTTGATTAGTAGCGGTAACAGTTTTAGTCCCCGCCCAGCTGGTTTTAATGCCCCAAATAACAACCAACCAGCACGGCCGGCTCCTGCTATAAATGACAAACCTTGACGTCCTAACCCACTGACCGACTTACTTAACATGATTAAACAATTCCTCTTGATAATCGGCTGCCGGATAATGGAAAGGAACCGGACCGTCAGGTTCCCCTGCCATAAACTGCTTAACTTGGGCCGACTGTGCCTGTCTCAACTGAGCCGGAGTCCCTTGAGCGACTACGGTTTTATTTGCAATAATATAAACATAATCGGCAATGCTCAACACTTCTTCAACATCATGAGAAACCACAATTGAGGTTAAATTAAGCGCATCATTTAAATCGCGAATGAGTCGAACAATAACTGCCATCGAAATAGGATCTTGCCCAGCAAACGGCTCATCGTACATAATAAGTTCAGGATCTAAAGCAATACTACGAGCCAATGCTACCCGCCGTGCCATGCCGCCGGATAATTCAGTCGGAAATAACTGAGCCGCGCCGCGTAAACCAACCGCCTCAAGTTTCATTAACACAATTTTGGCAATGATACTTTCAGACAGCGCAGTATGCTCGCGTAACGAAAATGCGATATTGTCAAATACAGTCATTTCGGTAAATAGCGCCCCAGACTGAAATAACACCCCCATTTTTCGCCGAGACTGATACAACGCTTTGCGCGACAAACGTGGGATATCCTGACCATCGAACAGTATCTTGCCACTATCGGGCTTAAGCTGACCGCCAATAAGCCGTAGCAACGTTGTTTTGCCTATGCCACTAGGCCCCATAATCGCCGTGACTTTGCCACGCGGTACCGTCAACGAAATATTATCGTAGATCAGTCGATCGTTGCGACTAAAGCTTAAATTTGATACTTCAATGATATTATTTGATTGGTCCAATGTTTTTTTATTCCTCGTTTGTTGGCAATCCATTTTGCTCAGCAGCCAATAGAGCTAATATTTTAAACGATCAAGCCAGTGAGATTCAATCTGTTATGCGCTAAATTATGATCTGCTTACAATAGCTTACAGCCTCGCTGCGGCGCACCTTAACCACAGTTCGCTGAACCTTAGCAAAATATAGCCAACTACTATTCCCTGTGATTAAGCCGTTCTTTTGTTTTAAAATATCGCGATTAAGGCAAATAATCGTGACAATCGACAATACTACTTCCTTTTTTAGCCGATTATAGCGACAATTACCCCTTTGAATTTAAGCAGCAGAGTCCCCAGATGTTTTTAAGTATTGCAATGTTGATCTTCGGTATGATCGGCCTGATATGGAGTGCCGACAAGTTTGTTTATGGCGCAGCCGCCATCGCCCGTAATTTTGGTTTACCGCCATTAATCATCGGTCTAACGATTGTCGCGATGGGCTCTTCCGCACCTGAAATTATGGTCGCGGCCAGTGCCTCGCTCGAAGGCAATATAGATACCGCGATTGGTAACGCACTGGGTTCAAATATTACCAACATTGCATTAGTTCTTGGCATTACCGCGCTATTAAAGCCATTAGTTGTTAGCTCTACCTTACTAAACCGTGAACTACCTTTATTATTATTTGTCTCTGCTTTTGCAGGATTTATGCTATATGACCAGCAACTAACCCAACTGGAAGGTTTTGCCTTAATTAGCCTATTTTTCATCGTGATTGGCGGCTTATGCTGGTTTACCCTCAAAAATAAAAAAGCTAATGACCCGTTGTTGCAAGAAGCACAAGAAGATGTTCCTGAAGGTGTCAGCACGACCCGAGCCGTCATTTGTTTAGTCATTGGCATGGTTTTATTGCCATTGTCGTCTAATGTACTGGTTGACGGCGCTGTTGATATTGCTCGTTTCTTTGGTTTATCCGAATTAGTAATTGGGCTGACCATTATTGCTATTGGTACTAGCTTGCCAGAGTTAGCGGCTTGTATTGCCAGCATAAGAAACAACGAACACGATCTAGCTTTAGGCAATATCGTTGGCTCTAACATCTTTAATATCTTGGCTGTATTAGCAATGCCGGGATTAATCGCACCGGGAGCATTTGATCCAAATGCTGCTGGGCGAGATTTATATATTATGCTTGCGCTGACTTTTGCGCTATTTTTAATGTGCTGGCACTTTGGTCAAAAACGAACCATTACTCGAATTGAGGGTGGCTTTTTATTGTCGAGCTTTATTGCCTATCAGGCATTACTATTTTTATAGAGAATCTTGTTATGCCAAGTAAGAGTGATTTATGTCGTTGGGGCCAAGATGTTATAGCGACTGAAATATTAGCCCTAAACGAAATTAAACAATATATTAATGATGACTTTGCCCGAGCATGTGAACTGGTATTAAGCTGCCGTGGCAAGCTGATTGTCATGGGCATGGGCAAATCAGGTCATATCGCTAACAAGATTGCTGCCACCCTTGCCAGCACTGGCACCCCTGCTTTTTTCGTGCATCCAAGCGAAGCCAGTCATGGCGATTTAGGAATGATTTCTGCCGATGATGTCGTTTTGTCGATTTCAAACTCCGGCAGTTCCGCAGAAATTTTAACCCTGTATCCAGTTATTGAGCGACTGGGTGTGCCTGTGATTGCGATGACTGGCAACCCAGAATCAGCGATGGCGAAGTTGGCAAGGATTCACCTTTGCATCGCTGTTTCAAAAGAAGCTTGTCCGCTAGGTTTAGCGCCAACATCAAGCACCACCGCAACCTTAGCGATGGGTGATGCTTTAGCGGTGGCCTTGCTGCAAGCTAAAGATTTTACCGCCGATGATTTTGCCTTGTCTCATCCTGGCGGCGCATTGGGACGACGGTTATTACTTAAGGTGCTAGATGTCGCGCACACCGGCACCGAAATCCCACTGGTCAAACAAGATGTCAGTATTAGCCTAGCGCTGCTTGAAGTCTCGCAAAAAGGCCTTGGTATGACGGGCATCATCAATAATGATGGCCAGCTTGTTGGATTATTTACCGATGGCGATTTGCGCCGTACGCTCGATCAAAAACTCGATTTTCATACCACTTCGATTAGCCAGGTCATGACCCATAAACCTGTCGTATTAAGGGACAATCTGCTCGCTGCAGGCGCGCTTAAGCTAATGGAAGATAACAATATAAATGGCTTATTTATTGTCGACAGTGACAACCAGCCAGTCGGCGCCTTAAATATGCTCGACATGCTAAAAGCCGGAGTCGTCTAATGAGTAACGTAAATACTTTGTACGGCCCAATTGCCCAGTCAGCGTGGCTTAAAGCACAAAAAGTTAAACTACTTATTTGTGATGTTGACGGTGTATTCTCTGATGGTCGGATTTACCTTGGCAATGATGGTGAAGAACTTAAAGCTTTTCACACCAAAGATGGTTATGGTATTAAAGCCTTGATCAATGCTGGTATCGAGGTCGCTATTATTACGGGGCGTCAATCAACTATTGTCGAGCGACGTATGCAAGGACTAGGCATCAGCCATATTTTTCAAGGTCAGTCCGACAAATTTAGCGTCTATCAGCAATTATTAGCAAAGCTTGCGCTAACGCCAGCGCAAGTGGCCTATATTGGTGACGACATGGTAGATAAAGTAGTGATGGACCATTGTGGCTTAGGTATCGCGGTTAACGATGCACATCCCGCATTGTTACTTAACTGTGACTACAAAACCTTTATCAACGGCGGGTTTGGCGCTGTTCGTGAGAGTTGTGACTTAATTTTAGCTAGTCAAGACAAATTGGCTGACGCTCAGGGCATGAGCGTATGAATCGAGTCACGCTGTTAATTGGCCTGTTTTTTATTTCGTGCATTTTACTGTTTTGGAATCCATTCTGGTCGATTAATAGTGTCAAAGTTCAGCCACAATCTTTTAAACCTGACTTTGTCGCCAATGACATGACGCTGCGCCAATATAACGATGACGGCTATCTATCGTCGCAACTTCATGCCAAATACATGGCTTCGTATGATGCGGCTAATATAACCGAATTTACCAAACCTAGTTATATTTTATACCCGCAACAAGGCAGTCCAAAATGGAAAATAACCGCCGATATTGGACTTTTTGACCAAAGCGAACATGTGGTATTAACAAATAATGTTATCATTAGCGCCATAGATCCGAAGCAAAAAATAAAATCAATTACCACGTCGCGATTGGAACTAAATTTGGTGACTATGATGGTAACCAGTGATCAAGAAATAAAGATTATTGGTCAGCAATATGACATTACGGGTGTTGGTCTTAAAGCGGATTTAAATCAACAAAAAATTGAGCTAATTAAAGATATACAGGCTGTTTATGACAACAATCAAAGCTAGCATTTTTCTTGCCCTGAGTTTATTCGCCAGTGGCCATGCCGTAGCGCTCGATAGTGACGCTCGCAAACCAGCAGTTATTTCAGCCAACAATCAAACGATTGATCTGGCTAAAAATTATGCCCTATTATCAGGTGGGGTTACGATAAAACAAGGCTCTATTGTGATTTCGGCTGACCGCTTAAAAATATACAATCACGGTAATAGTGGTAAAGAGATCATGGTGTTAACTGGCAACCCAGCCAAGTTTAGCCAAAAACTTGAACAAGGTGGTCTACTCACCGCTCAAGCCAAGACCATTCGCTTTGAGCGTGCTAACAATATTGTTAGCTTAACCACCGATGCCCAGCTAAAACAACAAGACAGCTTAGTGAAAAGCCAATTCATCAGCTATGACATGGCCAACAAATTATTGCTGGCTAATAGTAAAGGTAAGAGCAACTCATCAAAACGAGTGGTTACTATTTTACAACCAACCAGCGATAAAAAATAACTGATGTCGATATTAACAGCAAAGAACTTAGCTAAGCGCTACTCCAGTCGCCAAGTCGTTACCGATGTTTCGCTTGAGGTATCCCAAGGACAGATAGTTGGCTTGCTTGGCCCAAATGGTGCTGGAAAAACCACCACCTTTTACATGGTGGTTGGCTTAGTTCCGACGGATAATGGCAAGATAACCATTGACCAGCAAGATATTACGATGATGCCAATGCACCTGCGTGCACGTCAAGGCATTGGTTATTTACCACAAGAATCGTCTATTTTTCGTAAACTGTCCGTTGTTGACAACATAATGGCGATATTACAGACCAGAAAGTCACTATCAAAACAACAACGATTGGACAAATTAGAAAGCTTGCTGCAAGAATTTAGGATTGAACACATTCGCGATAATCTCGGTATGTCTTTATCTGGCGGCGAACGACGCCGAGTAGAGATAGCGCGTGCTTTAGCCGCTGATCCTGAGTTTATTTTGCTTGACGAACCTTTCGCCGGAGTAGATCCTATCTCGGTAATCGACATCAAAAATATTATTAAACAATTGAAAAACCGTGGATTAGGTGTGTTAATTACCGATCATAATGTCCGCGAAACCCTCGACGTTTGTGAGTTTGCCTATATTATGAGTCATGGAAAAATGATTGCACAAGGCAAACCAGATGATATTCTGTCGAATCAAACGGTGCGTGATGTTTATTTAGGTGAACAATTTAAATTATAGAAAAATTGATAGGTGGCCAGTACCTAAGTTTAAACAGCAAGTTCTTTAGGTATTAGTTCCCAGATGTGAAGTTATCTCAACAAAATAATGGAATTAAATGAAAGCATCTTTGCAGTTAAAACTTGGTCAGTCGTTGACCATGACGCCTCAGCTTCAACAGGCAATTAGATTACTTCAATTATCAACTCTAGATCTGCAAGCAGAGATCCAAGAGGCGCTTGACGCTAACCCATTACTTGAAGTTGATGAAATCAATGACCACGAACAAAACGCCAACCAAAAGACTGACTCAAATACACCAGCAGAAAGCCCCGTTAGCGAAAGCGACACGCTAGACCCTGTTGATAACAGTACTATTGATACCACCGAAGCACTAGAACAAACCAGCATCAGTGATGAACTGCCCATTGACAGTACGTGGGATGATTATACATCGGCCGCACCTGCTGCATCGAGCGGTCCAATCGACGAAGACTTTCAATTTCAAGGCGAAACCACTGAGAACTTGCAAGATCACTTGCTGTGGCAAATGAATTTGACCCCTTTTAGTGAAACCGACTTAGCCATTGCTACCGCGATTATCGACGCGGTTGAAGAGACAGGTTATTTAACCCAAACTCCTGAAGATATTTTAATCGCGATGGCCAATCCTGACGTTGAGCTTGATGAAGTAATGGCGGTACTAAAACGGATTCAACATTTTGATCCCGTCGGCGTTGCAGCGCAAAGCCCTGGTGAGTGTCTTGCAATACAACTTAGACATTTACCTGACGATACACCCTGGCGCGACGAAGCTATTATGTTGGTGTCCTCTCACATGCAACTATTAGCGCAGCGAGATTATCGTACGCTCACCCGCAAAACAAAACTCAAAGAACACCAGCTCGGTGAAGCTATTCGGTTGATTCAAACCTTGAATCCACACCCTGGCAATTCAATTATAAAGAAAAAAGACGAATACGTTATTCCAGATGTCTCGGTCAAAAAAATTAAAGGCCGCTGGGTGGTTGAACTAAACCCCGACAGCTTGCCTAAAATTAGAGTCAATGAACAGTATGCGGCTTTAAGCCGAACCAGTAAAAACACCAGTGACAGTCAGTTTATTCGTAATCATTTACAAGAAGCAAAATGGTTTATCAAAAGCATCGACAGCCGCAATGAAACGTTATTGAAAGTGTCAAATTGCATCGTGATGCAACAGCGCGGATTCTTTGAGTATGGCGATGAAGCAATGAAGCCTTTGGTCTTAAACGATGTCGCCGAAGCGGTAGAAATGCACGAATCAACTATTTCACGCGTAACAACCCAAAAATACATGCATACCCCGCGTGGGATCTTCGAACTGAAATACTTTTTTTCCAGTCATGTCAGCACAGAAAATGGTGGGGAGTGTTCTTCGACCGCAATTCGAGCTATTATTAAAAAACTGGTGGCAGCCGAAAATACCAAAAAGCCATTAAGTGATAGTAAAATTGTTGAATTGCTCGCGGACCAAGGAATAAAAGTAGCCCGTCGGACAATCGCAAAATATCGAGACGCGTTATCGATTCCAGCGTCTAATCAAAGAAAGAGTTTAATCTAAGTTTTTACCAAACGGAGGATGTATTATATGCAAATTAATCTAACTGGTCATCACGTTGAAATAACTGATTCTCTTCACGAATATGTTCATAGTAAATTTGGCAAATTAGAGCGTCATTTTGAACATATCAATAATGTGCATGTCGTGTTAAATGTTGAAAAGCTAGAGCAAATCGCGGAAGCCACCCTGCACCTTAATGGCGGAGAAGTCTTTGCTAACTCTAGCCACGAAGACATGTATGCGGCCATCGACTCGTTAATCCATAAACTTGATCGTCAAATAATCAAGCATAAAGAGAAACTGACCAGACGTTAGTTTTAGCATCTACGGGTATACCAATTCCGTTAAATTAGTGGTCAATTTATTAGTGAAGAAAAACGGATGAGAACAAGGCATTTATTTACTTATGTAGTCACTCTACATAGAAAAGAAATAACGCCGTTATCATTTGTTTTAACCACTAAGAATGATCAGTTAATTATCGGAGTTGGTATTGGTATCGCCCTTTTGATAATAACCCGTGGCAAAGTCTTAACCACCAATAGATTCTAAGTTTTACTTCTTTACTATATAATCTCATCAAAACAATCAATTGCGCCAAACAAATCACACTATGGCCTGTGTGCAGTGTGATGTAATGATTAACAAAGCCACCAATCTCTTGCTATTATTAATTTGAAACAATAGCAATATCTTAATTATAGGGAATTAATTGTGAAACTCACCATCGTCAGCGGTAGCTCAGGCTCAGGAAAAAGCGTTGCCTTGCGGGTCTTTGAAGATCTCGGCTATTACTGTGTCGACAACTTACCGATGAATTTACTGCCGGCTTTTGTCCAAAGCATGGCTCAAATGAAGCAGTCAATTGCGGTAAGCTTAGATGTTCGCAACATTCCAAAAGATACCGAAGAATTTAAGCAATTACTTACCCAGCTGACGGCAGAAGCTCAAATAGAAATTTTTTATCTTGATGCCTCAAGCACCACCTTAATTAAACGTTATAGTGAAACTCGTCGACTGCACCCATTAACTCAAGATTGTTTGACCTTGTCCGAAGCCGTTGCTGCAGAGAAAATCCAATTACGAGAATTGGCAGAGATTGCCGATATCAAAATAGACACCGGTAAACTAACCATTTATCAACTAAGCGATTTAATCAAACAACGTGTCTTGGGCAAACAAGTAAACGAACTAGTCATTGTGTTCGAGTCTTTTGGTTTTAAATATGGCTTACCACGTGATGTCGACTTTGTATTTGACGTACGATTTTTACCGAACCCTCATTGGGTACCCGAGCTCAAGCCATACACAGGCCTTGATCGTCCTGTGATAGAATATTTTGAACAGCAAGACGTGGTCGCAAAATTTCAGCAGCACCTTGAATATTTTATTGCGACCTGGTTGCCTGATATCGAACGTAATAATCGCAGTTATTTAACCGTAGCTATTGGCTGCACCGGTGGCCAGCATCGTTCAGTATATATTGCCCAGCAACTAGCTAAACATTTTTCGGACGGCAGCCATAGTGTACAAATTCACCACCGAGAATTGATTCGTACCGACAGTAACAATTAATGTTAGGACCGAGACATCAGTAAAATAGGTAATATCTATTTAAAAATACCTAATGCTGAGCATCACACTAACCATAGCGCAAACTATCAGTATTAAGCCTTACTGATAATAACTAAAAGCGAAAAAACTATGCCAGAAACAGTTGTCGAACAAGAACTTGCCGATCAGCGCTTTGATAAGGTACAACAATCACTTAACAGTGGAATGTTTGTTCACGTTCGCCAAATGTTAATGGATATGCCGGCTTGCGATGCCGCCTTACTACTTGAATCCACCCCACCAAAAAGCCGTCAAATCATCTGGCAGTTGGTTGATCCTGACGATCAAGGCGAGATTCTCGAAGAGCTGTCGGAAGACGTTCAAAAGTCCATCTTAAAGCAAATGCCAGCACACCAATTAGCTGCTGCTGCCGAAGGAATGGATACCGATGATATCACCGACGTCTTAAGAAGCCTGCCAAATAGCATTTATCAAAAAGTGTTGATCGCGATGCACGAGCAAGATCGCCATCGAGTCGAAGCCGCAATGGCGTACGACGAAGATACCGCTGGCAGCATCATGAATACCGATACAGTAACCTTGCGCCCTGATGTTAATCTAGACGTGGTATTACGCTATTTACGCTTAAAAGGCGAGCTACCTGAAGCAACCGATATGTTATACGTGGTTAATAAAGGAGATAAATTACTTGGTGGCGTACCGCTGGCAACCTTGATCACCACAAATCCTAACATGACAGTATCACAAGTAATGGATCGCACCATTGAGGCTATTCCTGCTGAATTAGAAGATACCGAAGTCGCTAAACAATTCGAACGCCACAATTGGCTCTCAGCGCCAGTTGTGGATAAATCAGGCAAGTTGCTCGGGCGAATTACCATTGATGACGTCGTTGATATTATTCGCGAAGAAGCAGAGCACTCAATGATGAGCATGGCGGGCCTTGATGACGAGGAAGATACCTTTGCCCCAGTATTAAAAAGTACCTACAAACGTTCATTGTGGCTTGGTATTAACTTATTAACCGCACTTGCTGCCGTGTCGGTCAGCGCATTATTTGAGCCTATTCTGGCTCAAATGGCGATTCTAGCTATTTTAAATTCAATTGTGCCAAGCATGGGCGGCATTGCTGGCAACCAAACATTAACCCTGATTATTCGTGGCATGGCACTGGGCCATATTGGCGATCGTAACCGCCGATGGTTAATCGGTAAAGAACTGGCGATTGGGGTGCTAAATGGTTTAATTTGGGCATTAATTCTCTCGGTCGTCGTGGCTTGGTGGCAACAAGATCTTAAGCTTGGCATGGTTATCGCTTTTGCGATGGTTGCAAACATGACCGCGGCCGGGCTCGCTGGTGCCTTGATCCCACTTACGATGAAAAAAATAAATATCGATCCCGCCTTAGCCGGTGGCGTGGTGCTGACAACAATTACCGATGTCGTGGGTATTTTTGCCTTTTTAGGCACCGCGACACTCGCTTACTCTAGTTGACGAACAACATCGACGATTGAAAACCGAGACGGCTTACGCACCAGTGGCATAATGCGCAATATTGTCGTTAATAAATCGGACAAATGCTTTTAAGCGGCTGGGCTGAAATTTATCTTGTAAATAAACCACATAAAATGGTGATGGCGGCACCTGCCAATCTTTAAACACTGGGATTAGGGTGCCATTGGCAATCTCTTTAGCGCAATAGAGCACAGGTACTCGCACAATGCCATTGCCTGCGACTGCACTAACAATCATCGCGCGGCCATTTTTACATTCGAATACACCATCAACCAATACATCAACACTATTATTAGGCTGACTTATCTGAATATAATTCCACTGCCTTAGCGAGCCCGTAATACATTGATGCTGTTTAAGCTGTTTCGGATCAGTTAACCCAGGCTTACGCTGTAAATAATCAGGGCTAGCCACGGTCACAATGGCTAAATCAAGTAACTTACGCGCCACCAGATTGGAATCTTCAAGCTGTCCCATTCTAAATACGATGTCAAAATCACCGGCGACAAGATCAACTCGCTGGCTGCTAAAGTCTAAATTTACTTTAATATCAGGATGCTGACGGATAAAACCATTAACCAAAGGCGCAATAATTTCTTCCCCGATATGGCCACCAATGCAATTGATATTAATGGTTCCTTGCATGGCATTAGCACCATCAATTGCTTGCGCAACTGCACTATCAATATTGTTCAATGCGTGACTGCATTGTTCAAAAAACAATTTTCCTTGCTCGGTTAATCGCTGAGAGCGGGTGGTGCGGATAATCAATTTTAGACCAAGTGCTGATTCAAGTTGCACTAATTGTTTTGATAGATGCGAACGTGAGCAGCACAATTGATCTGCCACCGCGGTAAAACTACCGGCCTTGGCAATCAGCACAAAAGCACGTACATCTGCTAAATTAATATCTTTATTCACCCGTCTCTTTCCTTCTCGCTCATACCTTATTAACAAGAGCATGTTATCAGATCACCAATTAGGAGTCATTTGTAAACAAAGTTGTCTCTATGATCTTATATATCAACAAAGTTGCTTAACGTACGATCCTACTACTTTCAATGCAGTCTTAAATTATTTAAAAAAGTAGGATTTATAATGAAAAAATTAATCGTTGTTACCGGCGCAAGTTCAGGCATTGGCCAAGCTATTGCCAAGCATTTCAGCATTCTAGGCCACCCGCTATTATTACTTGCTCGTAGAGTAGATAAGCTAACAGAGCTAAATTTGCCAAACACTCTGTGCCTCCAAGTTGATGTCACCGACCTAGCTGCATTCTCAACAGCAGTCACCACTGCCGAAGAAGTATATGGCCCGGTTGATTGTCTGGTGAATAATGCTGGCATCATGTTATTAGGGCAAGTACACAATCAAGATGCTAAAGAGTGGCAAACGATGTTTGATGTTAATGTCGTTGGTGTTTTAAATGGTATTCAAGCAGTACTTGCGCCAATGATCAGTCGCAACAACGGCACAATAATTAACATAAGCTCAATTGCGGGACGTAAAACCTTCGGTAACCACGCGGCATACTGTGGCAGTAAATTTGCGGTTCATGCTATTTCAGAAAATGTCAGAGAAGAAGTCGCAGACAGTAATGTTCGGATCATAACGATTGCACCGGGTGCAGTTGAAACTCCGTTGTTATCTCACACAAGCCGCGATGACATAAAACAGGGCTACGAGTCATGGAAAGAAAGTATGGGCGGCGCGATTGCTGCAGATGACATTGCCAGCACCGTGAGCTTTGCTTATAACCAACCACAAAATGTCTGTATTCGAGAGATAGTAGTCGCCGCAACCAGACAGCAACCTTAAGCTTAAATCTAAAATTAGGCTCAGTGGTTAAAGTCCAGTCGCTTATACCAATCTAGGTAAGTAAGTGGTCTACTTTTTTATGAGTATAAATTGATTAGGACAAGGCATTTCTTTACGTATGTAGTTATTCTCCATAGAAAAGAAATAACGCAGTCATCATCTATTTAGGCCATTAAAAATGATCAGGTACTTTGCTAGGTTGGTATTAAACACAATTAGCTTAAGCGGCTGGACATAAGATAGTTGTACCAGACTTTAGCTGCCAGCCACTTTCATGTTTTCAAGCAAAATCGAGCCACACAACGTGCTCTTGCGATGATCAACATCACCAGCAATCGCTACAATGTTGCGATACATCTCTTGTAAATTACCTGCGATAGTAATTTCATGAACCGGATATTGAATCACCCCGTTTTCAACCCAAAATCCAGCTGCGCCACGAGAGTAATCACCGGTGATAATATTAACCGAAGAACCCATTAAATCAGTAACTAGCAAACCTGTGCCCATTTGCTTTAATAACGCAGCTTGGTCTGGCACAGTATGATCGATAAGCCACGTATGTGTACCACCCGCATGCCCCGTTGGCACCATATCTAGTTTACGACCCGCGTAACTGGTGATCAAAAAGCTCTTAAGCACCCCAGCTTCAATAATATCAAGATCTTGAGTTGAAACACCTTCATGATCAAACGGGGTTGAGGCGAGGTGGCCAATCAAATGAGGACGCTCAGCAATATTTAACCACGACGGGAAGATTTGCGTCTCAAGGCCATCAAGCAACCACGTTGCTTTACGGTATAAACTGCCACCGCTAATGGCACTCACCAAGTGACCAAAGAAACCCGAGGCTAATTCACCATCAATTACTACTGGTACCGTCATGGTTTTAAGTTTTTTAGCCCCTAAGCGTGCTAAAGTTTTTTCACTGGCGTGACGCCCTACTGCTTCAGCAGAGTCTAATCGGTCAGGATAACGAGATACTGTGTACTGGTAATCACGCTCCATCTCTCCATCTTGCTCACCTATGGTTACACAAGACAGGCTATGACGAGAACTTAGGTAACCCTCTAATAAACCATGACTATTACCATAGACTCTAACACCTTGGTGTGAGCTATAAGAAGCGCCGTCGGAATTTGTAATACGAGGATCTAACGATAATGCTGCATCTTCAGCAGCAGTTGCCAAGTCAATACCATACTGAGGATCTAGCGAACCCGGATGAAACAGTTCAAGATCTGGCGGTTTTTTTACCATTAACTCAGCGTCGGCTAAACCGTTAAATAAATCTTCTTCGGTATGTTTAGCAATGCTAATAGCTGCCGCTACCGCACTTTCAATCGCCTGCTCACTTAAATCAGAGGTCGAGCTACTGCCTTTACGATTGCCACAATAAACACTAATGCCTAAGGCACCGTCATGGTTGAATTCCACAGTTTCGACTTCACGCAACCGAGTAGAAACGCTAATACCCGTTTGCTTGCTCATTGAAACTTCGGCACTGCTCGCTCCTTTGCTCTTGGCGAGCTCCAAAGCTTTAGCTACCGAATCCTTTAACCGGGCGAGTTCGTTATTCATGTCGTTATTTTGAGCCACAGGGCGTTCCTATCGATTGAGTTATCACTATCTTATCATGGCTGTAACGTAGAATAATGATATAATATATTTTTACCTAAGAGTTAACGAGTAACCATGAGCAAGAAATCACACAGCACGACCGAACTAGAGCAAGACGACTGGGTCAGCAAGAGCGAAAAGAAACGTCAAGCTGAAGATATGCAAGTTATCGCTCGTGCGCTTATGAAGTTATCGGACAATCAGCGTAAAAAAATTCCCATGACTGATGATTTGCAAGACGCAATTACCTTAGCGCTTAAAATTAACAATACCAAAGAAGGCTATCGTCGCCAGATGCAGTTAGTGGCAAAAATATTACGCAACAACGAAGTTGAAGCGATAAAAGAAGCGATGGGTGAATTTGATTTACGTCATAAGCGTTCTGATGTTGCAGCAATGAAATTGGAATTAATACGCGACGCAATGCTTAAAAAAGGCGATGCCGCAGTTAATGATTTTGTTACTGATCATCCCCACGCCGATCGTCAAAAGTTACGTCAGCTAATTCGTCAAGCAAACAAGGAAGCCAAGTCTGAAAAGCCAGCCAAATCATCGAAAGAGTTATTTCAATACATAAAGCAAGTTGTCACGCCGCCAAGTGCTGATTAATATTTAAGTTTTTGGCAGGGTGAGATGTTGCTATATTAGCGCATTGTCATTCCATGACATCGTGACATACGAATGACATAGATGTCAGTTCAGGCATATACCACCGATGAAGCGTGGTAACTCCCGTTCTTTATCGCCTTAAATTAGAAATTGGCCAATGAAAAAATCAGGAATGATTTTTTAGTATTTACCGCAGGGATGCGGGTTAAATACGGTATTGAATAGACAATTTATCATTTAAGATCAGCGATAAATTTTCGGGTCGCCTTTCTTTTGGCTACTTTTCTTTGGCGAAGCAAAGAAAAGTAGCTGGTGTGCGTGTATAGAAGTCCATTTAAGAGATGTAGCTTAATAGCACATCATACTTTCCACTAAAGTTACAATCTTTCGCTTAATTGACCAACATTAGCTATAAATAGCGGCTTTTTTACATTCCAATTTATTACTCAGTGCCACCAACAGTAATTTGGTCTAACTTAAGGGTTGGCTGCCCTACGCCTACTGGCACGCTCTGACCATCTTTGCCACAAACGCCAACACCGGGATCAAGTCGCATATCATTGCCTAGCATTGAGATCTGTTGCATCGCTTCAATGCCACTGCCGATTAAGGTCGCGCCTTTAACCGCATCGGTAATTTCACCATTTTTAATTAAATATGCTTCTGACGCCGAAAACACAAATTTACCCGACGTGATATCAACCTGTCCACCACCAAAGTTTGGCGCATACAAGCCATCGTCGATGCTTGCAATAATATCTTTTGGATCTGACTCACCACCGAGCATAAAGGTATTAGTCATTCTTGGAATAGGCAATGAAGCATAAGATTCACGACGACCATTGCCGGTACTAACGGTGTCCATTAGGCGAGCATTATGCTTGTCCATCATATAGCCCTTAAGAATACCATCTTCAATCAAGACATTACGCTGACCAGCTACGCCCTCATCATCAATATTAATTGAACCGCGGCGGTCACTTAAGCTGCCGTCATCAATGATAGTACATAGTGGCGAGGTGACCTGCTGACCTATTTTACCACTAAAAGCAGATGACCCTTTGCGGTTAAAGTCGCCCTCAAGTCCATGACCAACTGCCTCATGTAATAATACCGCAGGCCAACCAGGCCCTAAGACGACAGGCATGCTGCCAGCAGGCGCATCGATCGCGGTTAAATTAACTAATGCCTGACGCACAGCTTCTTCAGCATAGGTTTCAAGCCGAACTTTTCCGTTAACCACTTCGAGAAAGAATCGATAATCAGTACGGGCACCGCCGCCTGCACTGCCACGCTCGCGCTTACCGTTGTCATCAACAATTACGCTACAGTTTAAACGCACTAAAGGGCGAATATCCGCCGCCAAAGTACCATCGGTTGCTGCCACTAAGATTTCTTCATAAACCCCAGAGATGCTAGCCACAACTTGTGAAACCCGAGGATCTTGCGCTCTGGCGTGCTGCTCTAGCTGTCTGAGCATATTAAGCTTATCGACTTCACTCATTAGTGCCAATGGGTCAACATAATCATAGGCTTGGTCATTAGAGCGCTTATGCCACGCTTTAACCTGACCGCTACAGCCAGCACTAGCAATACCCCGCGCCGACGTTACACTTAGATCAATCGAACTATTATTGATTTCATCTGCATAGGCAAAGCCGGTTTTGTCATCAACAATTGCCCGCACCCCAACACCGCGTTCAATGTTAAAGCTGCCATCTTTAATTATGCCATCTTCAAGCATCCAAGATTCATGTCGTGAAGATTGAAAATATAAATCACCAAAATCAATTTTATGTTGGTAAATATTATTAAGATGGTGCTGTAAATGGTCAACCGTTAGGCCAGCTGGCGCTAACAATGACGCTTGAACTTGCTCGAAAGTATTGCTATTAAATGTCATAGTGTTCTCGTTATGTTAATTGAGCCAAAGTGAAACGCTCTTGCTCAATCATTGGCATTTTTTGTTGAATAGCACGCTGCATTTCGCGATCTAATGGGCTTGATACTGCACCAATGCCGGCGGCTAAACTCGCGGTGATCTCACCCCAAGGATTGATAATCATTGAATGGCCCCAAGTTTCACGGCCATTGGCATGAGTACCGCCTTGATTAGACGCCACCATATAACACTGGTTTTCAATCGCTCGGGCGCGTAACAACAGCTCCCAATGGGCCTGTCCAGTTATCTTGGTAAATGCGCTTGGCAAAACAAAAATGTCGGCACCAGCGTGGCGCATAGCACGAAATAAGCCGCTAAAACGTAGATCATAACACACCGCCATGCCTATCTTACCAAATGGTGTATCAATCACACTTACATGCTGACCCGGCTGGGTATTGTCGGACTCACGATAACTACCAATACCATCGGCAACATCGACATCAAACAAATGAATTTTATTGTATTGCTCTAAAATTTTCCCTTGTGGATCAATCAGTAAACTAGCAGCCAAACTGCGGCCGTCATCCGCCTGAAGCGGGATAGTACCAGCAACTAGATAGACATTAAATTCTATCGCTAATGCAGTTAACGCGGTTTGCATCACCCCGTCACCAATAGGTTCAGCAAAGGTTTTTATTACCGCTTCACTGCGCCCAAACATTAAGCAACACTCAGGCAAAACGACCAGCATGTCGCCAATGGCGCAATCGGAACGTAATACACTAAGCTGGTGTCTAATTTGTTCAATGTTTTGATCGACATCAGGTGTCGATATCAGTTGAATAACCGCTAAATTCACTCGCTATCTCCTGGATTAATTAGTGTTAGCCCTTTAGGCTTAGGTAGAGCTTTAGACTTGGTTAGCATATGGCTCGGTACCTTATATTTTTTTTGTTTACGATTAACTTCGACAAACTCCGGCTCGTTAATTGTACCACTGAGTTTAAAATTAACCTGCGACACGACATCAACAATAGGCTCCAGTACCTTGGTTAACGCAAATGCAACAATAAAAACCTGCGGCGCACTGGCGACAACTCCGGCAACGACTGGCAAGTTAGAGAATAATCGTGGACTAAAGGTTAAATAATAATCTAAATTTTTACTGGCCAAATTAATTGAACCCAACACATCAAGATCGCCAGCAATGCCATCCATGTGCGTATCATGGGTTACTGCTACACCATCTTTAATTTTAAAGCTGCCATCAAAGCGATTAAAGAACAAGCCCTTAACAAAAACATCTCTAAAATCTAATACCAACTTACGGCGTAGAGAGTCGAGACTAAATAATGAGAATATTCTCGCTCCTTTATCGCTCACTTCACTAATATGCCCTTCACCAAGATGCCAATTTACAGTGCCAGCCATCGATTCGAGGAGCGGATTATAAATATTCCCGCGCCAATCAAGCGCAAAGTCGACCTTAGCATCACTGTCTTTAATACTGGAGCCAAAATTGAATAGCTTTAAAGTATCAGCAACATTGTCGCTGGTTAAGTTACCTGTAACAGTCGAGAACTCTCCTTGGTCATCAACACCCCAAGTACCATTGAGTTTAATCTTAGTACTGACTGCTGCCAGCACTAAATTATCAATCGTAATTCCTTGTTCGTTACGCCCGGTCTTAAAACTAACCTTGCCTAAATTATAATCTCCGATCCGGCATCGCTGACAAGTAAAGGTCAACATTGGCAGCGCTAATAACTGCGCTTTGGTTTTTTCTTTAGCAGCCATCCCGCTGCCGTTGTTTTCACTAAGGGTTAAATAATCAAAATTTGCAACAATGCCATCAGTTGCCAAATCATCAAAAACTTTTAGCTGGCCCTTAGCTTGCTCAGAGTTGAGCGCTATTTGCCAAAACCCTTGGCGTTTAATGCCTTGCAGTGACACATCGGCTAGCGTTTGCCCCATCACCGAAAGCGCTTTGACTTTTATATTGATATGACTTAACGGCGGCAAAAACTTACTGCCTTGTTGGTCTTGTTGGTCTTGTTGAAGATTCGTGATAAAGGTATGCCATTGATCAACATCTAAATGCGCCAAGTTAACGGTTAAACCAAGCTCATTAGCGACCAAGCCATTATTGCTATCTTGTTCACTTTGGCCAACACGCAACGCCATACTAGTCACAGCAAGCCCTGTTGGCGCAAG
>Ga0209395_1002190_pt1 | contig 26209 bp, 20 predicted proteins | sample GOMGulsemesocosm_3_FD_184635 | JGI IMG/M metagenome (GOLD analysis project Ga0209395, IMG submission 184635) | Methane-oxidizing microbial communities from mesocosms in the Gulf of Mexico - GOM9D Gulf of Mexico (SPAdes) (version 2) | ecosystem: Environmental > Aquatic > Marine > Cold seeps... | reverse complement strand
ACTCAAATTCCAAAGATATCGTGGATTACAAAGTAGAGGCGCCTTTTTATACTTCAATAGAAACTAAAGCAGTAGCTACAGGAAAGTTAAACCCTGAAGAAGAAATTGAGTTGAAACCTCAAATTTCAGGAATTGTAGACGAAATTCTTGTAGAAGAAGGAGACATCGTTCAAAAAGGAGATTTAATTGCAAAAATTAGAGTCGTTCCAAATGAGCAAAGTTTGGTAAGTGCTAATAGTGGGATTACATCTGCAACATTTTCTAAGGATAATGCACAAACCTTGTTTAATAGAAATAAAGCACTTTTTGAAAAAGGAGTGATCTCTAAACAGGATTTTGAAAATAGTGAGCTGTCATTAAATCAGGCAACTGAAAACCTTGCTCAGGCTCAAAACAATTACCAAATCATTAAAAGAGGATCCCTTTCGGGAGGAAGTTCTGCGAACACAAATATTATTGCCCAAATCTCAGGTACAGTATTAATGATTCCAGTGCGTGAAGGAGATCAAGTAATTGAAAGTAATACCTTTAATGCGGGGACCACAATTGCTACTATAGCCGATATGAATAAGATGATTTTTGAAGGTCAAGTAGATGAAGCTGAAGTTGGTAAACTGGAAGAAGGTAAAGATATTATAGTGATTCTTGGAGCAATTGATGAAAAAGAGTTTCCTGCAAGGCTAACTTTTGTAGCCCCTAAAGGATTAGAAGTTAGTGGTGCTGTACAATTTACAATTAAAGCAGATGTTGAAATAGATCCTTCTACAAATATTAGAGCGGGGTATAGTGCAAATGCTGAAATTCAACTCGCAAGTAAAGATAGTACGTTTTGTATTAAAGAAGCCCTGCTTCAGTTCAATAGAATTACTGAAAAGCCTTTTGTAGAGATCCAAAAGGAAGATGGAAAGTTTAAAAAGGTTAATGTTGAGCTTGGACTATCTGATGGCATCAATGTTGAAATTACTGATGGGATAAAAGAAGAGGATAAAATCAAAGTCTGGAATAAAGCATCTAAAGACGATGAAGATGAAGATGAGGATAATTAATAATTCTAATATGCAAACAATGAAATATAAATTATTAGCGGTTTTGCTATTGGTAGGATTTTCTTCCATCGCACAAAACAAATTATGGACTTTAGAAGAATGTGTTAAACACGCTCTTGAAAATAATATCACTGTTAAGAAAGGTGAAAACACCTTGTTGATCAATGAGCAGGATATTAAGGGCGCTAAAGGCAATTTTTTACCCTCTGTAAGCGCAAATGTGTCTGAAGGTCTAAGTTTTGGTCAAACGGAGTTATTCCCTGGGTCATTTGTAAATAGAACGAGTAATTCAACAAACATGGGGGTAAATGTGTCCCAAAGTATTTTTAATGGTTTTAGAACGATCAACCTATATAAGCAATCACAATTAAATTTTGAAACGAATCAATTAGAGCTCAATAGAATTAGAGACGATATATCGTTAAATGTAGCTAATTCATATTTAAATGTGTTGTTTAATAAAGAACGTTTAGAAACGGCTAGAGCACAATATGAGTTCTCAAGTAAGCAATTACAACAAGTAAAAGATTTAGTGGATGCAGGTGTACAGCCAAGAGCGAATATTTATGATGCAGATGCGACACTAAGTAATGATGCGCAAGCTGTTACCGTTGCAGAAAACAACTATACCTTGTCTTTATTATCATTATCACAATTACTTCAAGTACCATTTAATGGATTTAATGTGGCAATAATTGAGGTAGATACACCATCTGCTTCCATTATGCATAAAGATATTGCACCAATTTTAAATTATGCTTTAGAAAATAGAAACGAAATAAAAGTTGCTAAGAAGAATATTGAAAACGCTGAATTAAGTACTGAAATTTCAAAAAGCGGATTTTTACCTAGTGTAAGTATGAGTTATGGTTTTGGAACCAATGCTTTTTATTCTAACCTTATAACAAGTGAAGCTGACTTCTTTAATCAATTAAATGATAATAAAGGGCATAATTTTAATTTGAATATAAGTATTCCAATATTCTCTAGACACCAAAATAAAACGGCCGTAGCTAAATCAAAAATTAGAGTCGAAAACTCAAAATTAGATTTAGATCAAGCAAAACTAAATTTGGAGTCTAATATTCAAAGAGCATTTACAGATGCTCAAGCAGCTTTAAAAACATTTAGTGCTGCCCAAAAATCATTAGAGGCTCAAGAATTAGCATTTAATAATTCGGAAGAACGATACAATTTGGGTTCTTTAAATTCTTTTGATTTGGAGCAATCTAGAATCAGATTGATAAATGCGCAGTCTTCTTTGATAAATGCTAAGTATGATTTTGTTTTTAAGACAAAAGTTTTAGACTTTTACACCGGAAGAACAATAACATTTTAAGATTGACATATATATTAAATATAGAAACCGCAACAACTAATTGCTCAGTCTCTCTTTCTAAAGAAGGAGAGACTTTAGTTTTAAAGGAGGATTATAATAATAATTACTCGCATGCTGAGCGTCTACACAATTATATAGATGATGTTTTAAGGCAGGCAAACGTCACTTCGAAGGATTTAGATGCCATTTCAATTAGCAAAGGACCTGGGTCCTATACAGGGTTACGAATAGGCGTTTCGGCAGTAAAGGGATTGTGTTTTTCATTGGATAAACCATTAATTTCAATTGCGACTTTAGAAGCTTTGGCGCATCAAATAAGAATAGAAAACGGAACGATTGTGTCTATGTTAGATGCAAGACGGATGGAAGTGTATTCTGCAGTTTTTGATTCTGAATATAAGCAAGTAAGAGAAACTCAGGCACAAATTTTAGATGCCCAATCTTTTAGTTCTTATTTAGAACAAGGCAAGGTTTATTTTATAGGGAATGGTGTCGCTAAGACAAAAGCACTAATTAGTCATCCAAATGCCGTTTTTATAGATGACAAGTTGCCCTCTGCAAATGAATTGAGTGCCTTGGCATTTAAAAAATTTAAAAATAATGATACAGAAGATGTTGCTTATTTTGAACCTTTTTACTTAAAAGATTTTATTGCCTTAAAGCCTAAAGCTAAGTCTTAAATTTAGCATGGACTTCGATTAAGATTTAACTCATAAAGGTTAAATAAATTAGTGTTATTAGGGCCGGAACGCCTTGTACATAAAACAAACTCATTTTCTTTGTAGAATACGCTCCGTAAATTCCAGCGACAGTGACACAGCTTAAAAAGAATATAATTGTATTGTTATCTTTTTGAATTAGAGCATAGATTAACCCTGTAGCTAGAAAGCCATTATATAAGCCTTGATTGGCAGCCAATACCTTTGTGTCTTCTGCAAAGGTTTTAGATTTTAAACCAAATGTTTTAATCCCTTTGGAACTGGTCCATAAAAACATTTCAAGTATTAAAAAATAAAAATGTTCTATGGCGATAAATACAACTAGTACAATTAGAATTGTTTTCATAAATTTTATTCTTGAAGTAATTGAATCGCTCTGTCAACTTCTGAAACAGGTAATTTACAAGCTTTATTTACACAAACATAAATTAGCGTTTCATCATCAATATATCTGTTTTTAAGTAAAGGTAAATTGTTATCTGTTTTGCTGCCAATAATAAGTTTGTTTGGTATGTATGTTTCATTCAGCCCTTTGATTTTTTCAAAGACATGTTCTCCAACTATAGCTACTTCATAATATTTGTTTGTGTAATTTAACATTAAATCAAGCCAATTAGAAAATCCCGAAGGATAGGTCGTCATTTCTGGTGTTACGTTATTAAGCATAGTTGTGGCTGTATTGTAATAGGCTTCATTATCGAAGTAATGCGATAATTTAAATAAATTTTTAGCCATTATAGAATTGCTGGCAGGAATAACATTGTCCCTATATTCAACATTTCTAGTCACCAATGAAGCATCTTCATCAGATGTGAAATAAAACATTTTACTGTCATCATTAAAAAAGTGATCAAAGGCATAATTTGTTAGGTCCTTTGCAGTTCGCAGCCATTTTTCGTCTAATGTATTTTCATAGAGAGAAAGTAAAGCTTCAACTGTAGCGGCGTAATCTTCGAGATATCCATTAATAGTGCTTTTACCATCTTTATAATTATGGTTTAAGCCACCATCATCTTTGAGTTGTTTGTTAACAATGAATTCGGCATTTTTAATTGCAGTATCCAAAAATTCAGGATCATTAAATACGCGATAGGCATCTGTATATCCTTTAAGCATTAATGCATTCCATGAGGTAAGGATTTTATCATCTAGTCTAGGGCGCGAGCGTTTTTCTCTTTCGGTCAACAACAGGTCTTTCCACTGCTCTATTTTATTAGTCAAAGCTTCTACGGAAATTTGATGCTTTTCTGCAATGTCTTTTTCGCTGTCTTTTCTAATTAATACATAGTTATTATGTTCCCAGAACCCATAATTATTCACATTGTAATAATCGGCAAACAAATCATAATCTGTATGGAGTAAAGTTTGAAGCTCTTCTTTTGACCAAACATAGTATGCACCTTCTTCCAATTCGCCTTCGGGAGTATCACTATCGGCATCCAAAGAAGAATAGAATGTGCCCTCAGGATGTGTTAATTCTCGTTTTACAAACTTTAAAGTTTCGTAAACCACATCTTTATATAATTCGTTTTTAGTAATTAAATAAGCGTCACTGTATAGACTCACTAACTGTGCATTGTCATAAAGCATTTTTTCAAAGTGAGGCACATGCCATTTGTCATCTACAGAATACCTTGAAAAACCACCACCTACATGGTCAAATACACCACCATGAGCAATTTTAGTAAGGGTAAGGTTTACATATTCCTGTAAACTAGCGTCGTTATTTTGATAGGCTTGGCGTAATAAAAAATGAATATTATTAGGCATCATAAATTTAGGGGCGCGATTTAAGCCCCCTTTGGTATGGTCAAAATTCTTAGACCATACAGTAACTGCATCTTCGATAAAATCTAGCTTAAATTCCGCAGTATTAGTGTTCAGTGAAACTACATCTAGAGATTTAATCCCTTCTTCCAGCTTGTCGGCATACTCAATTAATTTTGAAGGGTTTTCGGTATATAGCTTTGAAATTTGGTTAAGCGCACTCATCCATTGATCTTTTTTAAAGTAGGTGCCTCCCCAAACTGGTCTCCCATCTGGAAGTGCAACGGCATTCAATGGCCAACCACCACTACCAGTCATTAATTGTACGGCATTCATATATACTTGATCCACATCTGGGCGTTCTTCCCTATCTACCTTGATGCTAATAAAATTGTCATTCATCACTTTGGCAACCAAAGAATCTTCAAAGCTTTCGCGTTCCATAACATGGCACCAATGGCAAGCAGCATATCCAACGCTTATTAATATTAGTTTGTTTTCGGCTTTAGCTTGTGCTAAAGTCGATGCATTCCATGGTTTCCAATTTACAGGATTGTGAGCATGTTGGAGGAGGTATGGACTTGTTTCGTTTATGAGGTCATTAGTATGTTTGTGAGTCATTTCTTCTGAATTTTGACTCTTACAGCTAAATAGTGTAACAGTAATTAGTAATAGGATATTAAGATGTTTTCGCATGGTTTCAAAAGTACATAAAATGGAGCAAAAAAATAGCGTCCTTTAAAAGAACGCTTTTTGATATATTATTTATTGTTGTTAACCTAACCGTTTATCGCTTCAACAGTTTCAACTTTATCTTTTAGCATTTCTTTTAACATGTTTTCAATGCCGTTTTTTAGAGTAAATGTAGAGGATGGGCATCCACTACAAGCTCCTTGAAGAATGACTCGAACACTTTTTTTCACTGGGTCATAAGATTCAAACTGAATATTACCACCGTCAGCAGCAACTGCAGGTTTTACATATTCTTCAAGAATATTTACAATTTCCTTGGAAATATCGTCTAATGCTTCAAAGTTCTCTTCTTTAACAGTCTCTGAATTGTTTTTTATTTCTGGAGCATTATCAAGTACAATTGTTTTACCATTTTCAATATAACTTCTAATAAACTCTCTTAATTCCATGGTAATTTCATTCCAATCAGCCATGTCATATTTCGTAACAGACACATAGTTTTCGTCAATAAAAACACTCTTAACAAAAGGGAAATGAAATAATTCCATTGCAAATGGAGATGACTTAGCCTCGTCAATTGAAGTGAACTCTAAAAGCGTTGGCGCTAATTTTTTATTGGCTACAAATTTTATCACTGCAGGATTAGGGGTGCTTTCGGCATAAACCGTTACAGCAACTTTCTTTGGTTGTCCTGATTGTTCAACGACAATGCCGCCATCATTAAGATAATTTTCGATTTGTTCTCTAACTTCATTTTGAACATCACTCCATGCGACAATATTAAAGCGCTCTATGGCAATAAAGTTACCCGAGATGTAAATCTTTTTAACGAAAGGTAAATAGAATAATTGCTGGGCTAATGGAGAATGTTTGGCCTCATCAATGTTATTAAATTCAAAGCTTTCGTGTTGTGTTAAGAAGCTATTAGCCTCAAATTTAAGTATGGCTGGATTGCTTGTTTCTTGAATGGAAACGTCAACTGTATTCATTGGGATATTATTTATATGCAAAAATAATAAAAGAAATGTGGAGTTATGCATATATTTGGAAATCATTAACGCAAGTAATTTGTAAGAAAAACATCTCGTTTTTTCATTTAAATTTTGAAGGTTAAGAATAGCTTGGCATGAATGATGTTATTAACTCTAGATAATGTTTAGAGTGTTTGTATATATAATAAAGAGGAGACTTTTTATAATCCAAAATGTTATGATATTTGAATTTTAGAATGAGAATTTATAATGAAACTTATCCTTAAATATATTATAATAACCTTTTTTCTTTTTTCCATTAATACATTTATGGGACAAGGATTAATTTGTGGAGAAGCTGAACCGTTTTGTGCTGGGGATTCACAATTGATTTTTCCTAATTCTCATTCAGGGACCCCAGGTGCAAGTGCGAGTGCAGCAGTAGGTATTGACTATAGTTGCTCAGGAACAGCCGGTTCCAATCCAAGTGACTGGCCTTTTCCAGCGTGGTATTTTCTTAGAGTTGGGGCTACTGGTGATTTGATTTTTACAATAAGTCAGACTCAAAATGCAGATGGATCAGGGATAGAACTTGATGTTGATTTTATGTGTTGGGGCCCTTTTAATAGCTCAAATATTGAATGTGCTTTCGATCTAACAGCAGCGAATAAAGTGGATTGCAGTTGGTTGCCAAGTACATCCGAGACAATGACAATTAATTCAGCCATTGCTGGTGAAACATATGTTGTAATGATTACAAATTTTAGCCAGCAAGCTGGGTTTATAAGTTTACAACAGACAAACTCTGGAGACTTAAATTCTGGGTCAACGGATTGTTCAATCGTTAATGCCACTGAACATTGCATTGGAGATATATTATCTCTTGATGCGACTACAGGGAATGCGGTAAGATATGAATGGGAACGTGAAGGTGAATTATTAGATGAAACAGGTGCAATATTAAATAATGTTACAGCTCCTAACGCAAATTATATTGTAAGGGCTTATAATAGTTCTGATACATTACTAACGACAATTGAATTTAATTTAATTTTTTATGAAACTCCAACTTCTAACTTAATTCCAAATCAATTAATTTGTGATGATAATAATGATGGTTCTTGGGATTTCGATTTTAGTGCTTTAGATGTTGTTGCATTAGGAGGTCAGTCTGCGGCAGATTATACGGTATCATACCATTTAACTCAAACAGATTCAGATGAAGGCACCAATGTTATAGTTTTTCCATTTACAAATACAACAGCCTACACTCAAGAAGAAATTTATGTAAGAGTTGAAAATAATTTAAGTAGTAGTTGTTACGATACTTCTACCAGCTTTTTAATAAATATTTTTGATAGTCCTGTGGCCAATATGGTGACTTATGAGTTATGTGACAATGACCTTGATGGATTTGATACTAATGGAATAGTAGAGTTTGACTTATCAACTAAAATAGATGAAGTATTAGGCATACAGTTAGCTGCCGATTTCGAAGTTAAATTTTATTACAGTCAAGCTGATGCAGATGATGCTGTGGTAGGAACAGATATTACAGGTCCTATAGAAAACACCACAAACCTACAGACTATTGTAGCAAGAATTGAGCATAGAGAAAACGCACTTTGTTATGCAACTACTACCTTTAATTTGGTTGTAAACCCGTTACCAGTAGTGAGTACTGTTGTAGAATTAACACAATGTGATACAGATACTGATGGGTTTTCAGATTTTAATTTAACAGAAGCCAATGTGTTAATTTCAAACAATTCGGCTAATGAATTTTTCACTTATTATTCAAACGATGCACTTGCCATATCCGGCCTTCGAGCCGATCAAATTGATGATTTCACAGGCTATAGAAACCCAACTGAAACAAATAGTGTGGTATATGCTAGAGTAGAAACTATTAATGGCTGTTTTAGAACTGCCAGAATAGATTTAGTAGTAGGGACCACCAATATTCCTTTAGATTTTAGCTTAAGTTATAGTGTTTGTGATGATAAACAGGTTGATGGCGATAATACCAATGGGGTAGCAGCATTCGATTTTAGTAATGCTACAGCATCGGTTTTAAACGAACTTCCAACACGGCAAAATTTAACAATAACCTATTACACCAATGAGGCAGATGCTTTAGCAGAGACCAATGCTATTGCAGATATTAGTAATCATAGAAATGAGACCTCTTCAAATACACAAAACATCTATGTAAGAGTGGATAGCGATGTTGTTAATGCCTGTTTAGGTCTGGGGCATCATATTACCTTAACAGTAAATCCACTACCCATAGCAAATCCAATAACAGATTACACGTTATGTAGCGATACAGATCAAGCTGTTTTTGATTTGACAACAAAAAACCTTGAGGTTTTAGGTTTCCAAACTCGGCCTATATTAATAAGTTATCATTTGACTGAGCAGGACGCAAAAGATAATATAGTGATTCCAAATGCAAACAACTATACGAATATAAATAATTCACAAACCATTTTTGTAAGATCACAGTTTGATGACAATGACAATGGTATAGGAGATGATGGTGAGTGTTATAATACAGACATGAGTTTTAAACTTAATGTGAATTATAATCCTGTGATTTTCACTCCAGAAGCTATCAGGATTTGTAGCGATCAGATAATTACTGGATATGACCTTACTATAAGAGAAGTTGAAATTACTGGAGGAGACACTTCTATTGGTTTAAGTTATTTTGAATCACAACAGGAATTAGATAATGATAATCCAATTACAGATCCAAGTTCATATACAAATACCATTCTGGATAGAGAAATTCTTGTACTGGCAACAGGAACAAATTTATGTACAACAACAATATCGTTAACATTAAAAACAATATTGTATGCCAATATAAATATAACCCCCACGACCATAGAAGAATGTGAGATAGATAATAATGGCTTTGATTATTTTGATATCACTCGAAGAGAACTTGAAATATTAAATAACTTAGATGCTGCTGAATTTACATTTACTTATTATGAATATGAAGGAGATGCTATAGCAGGAAGTACAAATGCAATAGTAAGTCCCACTAACTTTGAGAACACTCAAATTAACACCCAAACTATATATGTACGTGTATTGCCAATAGACAATGAGTGTTTTATTGTGTTGCCATTAACTTTAATAGTCAACCCCGTTCCAGAAATAGACATAGAAGACCAATATGTGATTTGTTTAGATAATACTGAAGCCGTGATTAACCCGGGGATAGCTACATTTTTGCCTGTTCCCCCAATATATACACAATTGGATGTCACACAATATAGTTTTCAGTGGTATCATGGTACAGAAGCAGCAGTAAATACAGATCCAAGTGCTGTTATAATTACAGGGGCTACTGGAGCAAGGTATGTTCCAATTGCGGCTGGGGATTATACGGTAATAGCAACTAATATAGCTACAGGCTGTCGTATACCAGCAAGTACAGTGGTTGTAGGCTCGTATCCTCCTGAGCGTATTACCGTGGAATTGGTATCTCCTGCCTTTTCAGGCAATAATATACTTGAGGTGACAGTTATTGGAGTTGGAGACTATGAATATCGTTTGGATGACGGGTTATGGCAAACTACTCCTAGATTTGAACAAGTTACCGGAGGAGAACATGTAGTCTATGTTAGAGATGTATTAAATTGTAATGTGATATCAGTGATAAAAATAGTGATAGATTACCCTAAATATTTCACTCCTAATGGTGATGGTTATCACGACACATGGAATATCAGAGGCATTGCCACCCAACCTAACTCAAAAATTTATATATTTGACAGATACGGCAAGTTATTAAAACAGTTAAGTCCAATAGGAGATGGCTGGGATGGCACCTATAATGGTTACGATTTACCATCAAGTGATTACTGGTTTACTGTAGAGTATATTGAACCAAGAAATAAAATTTTAAAACAGTTTAAGGCCCATTTTACTTTGAAAAGATAATATCTATGAATTTAAAAAACTTTTGTTTAGTTATACTTGTAACTTTATTTACACAAGTTTCAGTAGCTCAGGAAGGATTACCAATATATTCCGATTATTTAACTGATAATTATTATTTATTACACCCCTCAATGGCAGGTGTTGCTAATTGTGGTAAATTAAGATTAACTGGTCGTAAACAATGGTTCGGACAAGATAACGCACCAAGTTTACAAACGCTTAGTGTTAATAGTAGAATAGGAGAAACATCTTCGGGCGTTGGAGCGATTGTTTTCAATGATAAAAACGGGTACCATTCACAAACAGGAGCTTATTTAACCTATGCTCATCATTTAATGTTTTCTAGAAATCCAATCGATTTAAATATGCTTTCATTTGGATTAAGTGTTGGGATGATTCAATATAAACTGGATGAAACGTCCTTTTTGGCAGATGGTTTTGATCCAATTATTTTAGGAATTGAACAAAGTGCAACCAATTTCAATTTGGATTTTGGATTCTCATATCACTTTATAGATTTTTATGCCCATGCTACTATTAAAAATGTATTGGCAAATGATGGTATTAATTTTAATGAACAAGGATTGAGTTATAATAACTTAAGAACATTTTTAGTGTCTGCTGGAAAGGTTTTTGAAAGTATTAATAGTGATTGGAGTTATGAGCCTTCCGTGATGTTTATGCATAAGGACGCGACTAAAGAAACTTCATTTGATGTGAATATGAAGGCGTATAAAAAAATGGACTTTGGAAAGGTTTGGGCCGGATTTTCATATAGACGGAGTTTAGATGGTGCCGAATTTTTAAATGGTAATGGAGTAAGTAATCAGAAATTGCAATATTTCACACCTTTAGCTGGTGTAAATATTAATAATTTTATGTTTGCTTACACGTACTCATATCAAGCCAATTCGGTGGTTTTCAATAATGGTGGATTTCATCAAATTACATTGGGGATTAACTTTGGTTGCCGAAAGGAAAAGTATGAGTGTAATTGTCCTGCGATAAATTAAATAAAAACACCTTGATGATTTCAAGGTGTTTTTTGTATTAAGCACTATTCCCATTTGTAATTTTTCTTTTTTGCTTGTGCTTTTATAGCTTTTATCATAGCATTTTCTAGAGCATTTGAGCCTTCTTTTTGTTGCTGGGCTATGTAGGCTCTTCGTTTGGTGTTTATGGCTTGTATTTCATTTTGAATTTTTTGTCGTTCAATGCTTTTTTTCTTGACAAAACCTTTAATTTCTTTTACCGATCTGCCTTGAAGCTCTTTTGGTAACTCTTCTACATCTAAGTTTTCAACAATAGATTCCTCTAATTCTACGGCGTCTACTAAATCCCAAGTCGAATTTTTATACAAATAAGAACTTTTACTTATTGTTCGTCCCACAGCATTGGCACTACTATAGGTTTTTGCTTTGGAGTCTTGTTCGGCCTGAAGTGCCATTTTATCACGCCCACGACTTCCATAAGACACATAAGTTTTGTTTAGTTTTGAGTTCAATAATAAAATGGCTTCGTCATAAGGAGATGCTATATGTACAGTAGCTTGATTATGGTTAATAGATAAATAATCACCATTGGTAAGCATTGCTCCATCCTTCCAAAATGTGGCAACACCTTCGCTAAAGTCACCACAGTAAATAGTGTTTATAGTTACGTCTTTTTCATTGGCATTAGTGGCTGCATCCTTGTAGTTTACTTGACCTTGAGAGAACGGTTCATTGCCTGCAATGAATATAAGTTTTAAGTCGTCTGGGTTATTTCCCCATGCCAACTGGTTTAAAGACGTTTGAATGACCTGTCCACAAAACTCATTACCGCCATTAGTTGTTAATGAAAAGAGTTCTTTAGAAATGTCATCTAGATCGTCACTAAAACCTAATACCTGACGTATGTAACCTTCATTGGAGCTTAAGCCGTCGTTACCATACTCATAAATAGAAATTTGTAAATTAGGACGTTGATTGTTACACTTTGCATACGAGAGCTCATTTACAATACCCCATAACTGTGCTTTGGCTTGATCAATTAATCCATCCATACTATTACTAGTATCCAATAGCAATGCAACTTTAATATATTGCTCACTAGGTTTGGCATTTTTGTTATTGGCATTACATACCGAAGAGCCAACCAATAATGCCATTAATAGACATTGTTTAAACAGTGTTTTCATAATGTTCGTTTTTTAATTTAATGTGAATCTTGCTAAAATGGTTGATTTTAGTAGGATTGATTTTATGTTTAAATTGGAAACCTCCTCACCTTTACCACGCTTAGAAACATAACTAATAGCAACTTCATTCAAAGAATTTGAATCGTACCTATTATTGTAGTTTTGCACTTCCTTGATGTATAGAGCATTTCCAATTTCTTGATCAATTGCAGAAGCGTAATCTTTAGCTTTTTTCTTTGCTATTTTTAAGGCTTTTATTTTATTGTCACGTTTCAGTTTTTCTATGTCTGAATGACTAATTTTTTGAATTGAAATGTTTGAAATGTCAATGGCATCTAGCGTTTTGTAGACTTCTCCGAGCATTTTTCCATTAGAAACAATTAGTTCATATGTTTTTTTCTTGCTCAATTCATTATCGCTAAGAAATTTCTTTTTATAAAAACCGTCAAAATCAAGTACCGATAGGTTATTCTCCAAATCTATTTGGAGGGTCTTCAACTCAGCTAGCATTTGATTTTCCTGTTTCTCAATACTGATACGCCCTTTTTTGTCGTTTTCATTAAGGATAATTCTGAGGTAAATTTCATTCGGGATAATTTCAGTTTCAATCTGTCCAGTAACCTCTATATAGGGTTGGTCAATAAAATTTTTTTGTCCACTCTGAGAAAATGAAATTGAAGAGAATAATAGAAATATGATTAGTGGTTTAAGGTTAAGTGTCATGATTTATGTTTTTAAAGTTATGTAAACTTATAATCAAATTTGTTGCCAAAAAAAGCAGAATGAGTGTAGGGGACTTTTAAATGAGTGAATATGTACTTTCAATGCGTAAAGTGGAACATTTGCGATTAAATTTTCATAACGACCATCAATAGGTATTTTATTTTACCATCTAAAGTGTGTAAGTTTACCATATAAGAAATAGAATGAAACAATTATTTAATAAAATACTATTATGCATGTTTTGCCTCTGTTCTTGTGCATTGAATGCTCAAGAACTGGATAATATTAGGGCAAAGAAAACATTTATGGTAAGAGGCTCTGTTATAGAAAGTGATACCTATAAACCTATATCAAAAGTTAATATTTTGGTTAATGGAGGTGCATATACTACAACAAATGTTGAGGGTGAGTTTAAAATAGAAGTTTCTAAAGGCGATGAGCTAGTTATTAAACATAGTGACTTTGAAACAGTATATTATATTATAAAGAGTAACGAGCGTATAAAAGTTGAGGTAAGACCAAATCAATCTTCATATACCAGAAATAAATTATTAAAAACGGATCCGAATCTTTTTAATGCTTTAATAGACTCAGCCGAGGTTTATTTAAAAACGAATGCTGAAAAAAGCATACAATTTATTAGTGATGCACTTGAAATATCGGGTTCAATACATCAAAATGCCGAGGTGTATGAAACTTTAGGGAGCGTATATTTTGAGTGGAAACAATATGATTTAGCGGTTTCAAATTATAAAATAAGTCTACAAAATGAGCAGTCTAATGATGTGCGTTTAAAATTGGCAAAAGCTTTTGAGTTTAATAAAAATTACCAGGAATGTATTGCAGTTTATAATGAGATTAACAAATCTGAGTTATCCAATTGGCAACTCACTTCTTTATATGAGGGACTTGGCGATGTCTATTTTTTTACTAAAAATTATGAGGCATCTATTAATGCTTATAAGCAAGGCTTAAAGGTTGCGGAAAAGCATTTAATTACACCAAAAGTAACTGATTTAAACTCGAAAATAGCACAAGGTTACAATGCCAGTGGTGCTATGAGAGAAGCTCAGGACTATTTTCAAAATTCCTTGAGTTTAGCAGCTAAAGAAAATAAAAAGAGAGCGGTTGAAGAAAAGGTAATTGTTGCCGATTTTCAAAATAAAAATCAAGCTTATGATGATGAAATAGAGTTACGAAAGCAGGCATTAATAGAAATTGAAGATATTGACACTGATTCTATATATGATAATGAAAGTGCAATTACACCTCAAAAACAAAACTATAAAATAGGTAATGCTTATGCTCTTCAGAATGATTTTAAAAATGCAGTTTCATATCTTGAAAAGAGTATTGTTGAAGCAGATAATAAAGAAGATCTAGTGGTGCAAAAAGATGCTACCCGAAAATTGGCGGAAGTGTATCGTGACGCTGGAGAATCTGATAAAGCTGTGGTAACAGCTAGAATTTATGAAAGACTTGTAGATGAATTATACATAAAAAAAGAGCAAGAAATATCACAGGCAGCCCGTTTGCTTAATGATTTTGCGGCTAAACAAAATAGAATTAGTAGTTTGGAAAGCGATCGTGCTTTGTCAGAAAGTAAATATCAGCTCACTACTGAACGAAACAAACGTCAAAGCCTAATAATTTATTCTTTAATTGGAGGACTACTGTTATTGCTTATAGCTGCTTATTTTATGTTCAAAAATATTAAGCAGCAGAAATTGAATAATAATTTATTGGCTTTAAAGTCTTTACGTAGCCAAATGAATCCTCATTTTATATTTAATGCTTTAAATTCGGTTAATAGTTTTATCTCTACCAATGATGAACGTACAGCAAATAAATATTTAACAGATTTCTCATTATTAATGCGTGCTGTTCTTGAAAATAGTGAAGAAAATTTTATTCCATTAGAAAAAGAAATTGAATTATTACAATTATATACTAAACTGGAACATTTCCGATTTAAAGATAAATTTGATTACGCTATTATTGTAGAAGATAATGTCAATATTTCTGAATTTCAAATTCCTCCGATGTTATTGCAACCCTATATTGAAAATGCAGTATGGCATGGGTTGAGGTATAAGAAAATGAAAGGGCAATTAGAGGTGGTTATTTCTCAAAGTTCAGCTAATGAAATTACTATTACAATATCTGATGACGGTATTGGAAGAGAAAAATCGAAAGCTTTGAAAACGCAACACCAGCAGAAACAAAACTCTAAGGGAATGGGAAATATTAAAAAGCGAGTAGCTATTTTAAATGCCATGTATAAAGATAAGGTAGATGTTATTATTGATGATTTTCAAGAGGACGAAGATAAAGGCACTAAAGTTGTAGTAAGACTGAAAAGAGATTAAGTATATATTAAAAAATAATTCGAAATAAATACATGGAATTAAAGGCTATAATTGTAGAAGACGAAGAAACAAGCAGGGCAATTCTTAAGAATTATCTTAATAAATACTGTCCGAATGTTTCTGTATTGGGTGAAGCAGCTAATGTTGAAGAAGCATTGGTTCTCATTCGGAATAATGACCTTAATCTTGTGTTTCTAGATGTTGAAATGCCTTATGGTAATGCTTTTGATTTATTGGATAAAGTTGGGGACAGAACTTTTGAAACTGTATTTGTAACGGCATATAATCATTATGCTGTCGAAGCATTAAACGCTCATGCATCGTATTATTTAATGAAACCAATATCAATTGATGAACTTATTAAAGCTGTAGATTATGTTTCGGAAATAAAATCGAAAGAAGATGCTTTGCAGGATCAAATATTAGTGCCAAAATCGAATAGTGTAAATGGGAAAATTACGATTCCTCAACAAGATGGGTTTGAGGTTATTGAAACTGCTAATATTTTATATTGTAAGGCAGACGATAACTATACAGAAATCTATTTGAACACAAATAAGAAAAAATTAGTGAGTAAAACCCTTAAATATTTTGAATCAGCCTTAACTAGTTCTAGTTTTGCTAGAGTCCATAAATCGTATTTGGTAAATGTGAATGAAGTTGTGAAATATAAAAAAGGCAAAGGAGGAAGCGTGGTATTAAGGAATGGTAAGGAAATTATGGTTTCAGCTTCTAAGAAATCTCAATTACTTGCCTATTTTAAATAAGTATGTTCTTCTGAATTTCAGGTTTACGACGTGCAATCTTTCAAATTGAAATATAAATAAACAGAGAGCCATTGCAAACAAAATCATCTTGCAATGACAGATAAAAACATAAATTATGCCTTTAATAATACCAGTAAATGGAAAATCACCTCAAATACCAGAGGATTGTTATGTTGCAGATAACGCAACTATAGTAGGAGATGTAGTAATGGGGAGTCAGTGCAGTGTATGGTTTAATGCCGTAATACGTGGTGATGTACATTATATAAAAATGGGGAATAAAGTAAATATTCAAGATGGAGCTGTTATACATGCTACCTATAAAACTTCACCAACCACTATAGGGAATAATGTATCGGTTGGTCATAACGCAATTGTACACGGCTGTACTATTCAAGATAATGTGTTAATTGGAATGGGAAGTATTATTATGGATGATTGCGTTGTTGAAAGTAATAGTATTATTGCTGCAGGAGCTGTAGTTACTAAAAACACTCGGGTACAAGCAGGAAGTATTTATGCAGGAATTCCGGCTAAAAAAGTAAAGGATATAAGTGATGAACTTATCAATGGAGAGATAAATAGGATTGCCGATAATTATGTGAAATATTCGGGATGGTTTAAATAAATTTAGGTGGGTTGGGTGATATTCAATTTGAAGTATTTTTTGAATCTTAACTTGTAGTTTATACTTAGGCTAGTTATGGAAATTAAAATTCTAGAGAGTCAACATTAAATGTTTTACCTAAAAGTGTTGCCATTATTTCAATATTACCATTGCTAAAGAATTGATTTTCAGGTTTTGTAATGTGAGGGTTAAGTAAATTTTGTTGCTCCAAAATCGCTTTGGTTTGTAGTGCAACTGCTTCTCCAGAATCTATAATTTTCACATGTGAAGGGAGAAGCCTTAAGAGTATGGGAATAAGGTAAGGATAATGCGTACAGCCTAGTACTAAATAATCTATGTGAGCTTCTAGCATAGGTTTAAGGTATAGCTTTAAAAGTTCTACCATTTCATTGGATTCAATCTTTCCATTCTCAATTAAAGGGACAATACCTTCTCCAATTTGTTCAATAACAGATATGCCACTAGTAAACATATCAGTTGTTTTATAGAATAAAGCACTTGATAAGGTGCCTTTAGTGGCCAATATACCAATAACTTTAGTTTTAGTTTTAAGGGCTGCTGGTTTTATAGCAGGCTCAATGCCTATAAAAGGTATATCATAAGATTTACGGAGGGTTTTAATCGCATTAGTGGTAGCGGTGTTACATGCTACAACAATGAGTTTACATTCCTTTTTAATTAATAGCTCCGTATTTTTAATACTAAGCTCGGTAATTTTATCTTTTCCTTTAGGACCATATGGGGCATACTTACTATCAGCAAGGTAGATTGTGTTTTCGTATGGTAAAAGTGAGTGTATCTCTTTCCAAATGGAAGTCCCTCCAATTCCAGAATCAAAAATACCAATGGGATGTTTACTCATTAGGAATGTCTATTACAATTTAAAAGTAATTAAATTAAATGGCCTTTTGAAGTTTTATTTAAAATAAAAAGCTGCCTTATAAGGCAGCTTTTAAAATACTTATATTAAAGTAATATTTTAGAATCCAAGATGTTTTTTTACATCTGCAAGTAAATCTTTACCATCTGCATAAAGAACTCCTTGACCAGCCATAGAATCTAATACATAGTTGAATCCTTGAGCTTTAGCTACCGCTTGAATAGCGTCGTTAACCTTTTTGTATATTGGTTGTAATAACTCAGCTTCTTTTTTCTGCATATTTTGTTGAGCATTAGATCTGTATTGTCCAATACTTTGGTTCATACCTTGAACTTCTTGACCTCTTTTTCCATTTTCCTCATCAGTCTTATTAGGAGCTTCAGCTTCGTATTGCTTTATCTTATTTTGATATTCAGTAACCATATTTTGAATTTCAACTTCATAGGTCTTTCCTAATTTTTCTATTTCAGCTTGTGCAGCTTTTGTTTCTGGCATTGAAGCTACAAGCTCTTGTGTGTTAATATGAGCAACTTTGCTTTGTGCGTTCATTATACTTGTACTTCCAATTAAAAGTGCAGTTGCTAATACTAAGGTCTTTAAATGTTTCATTTGTAATAAATTATGTTATAAATTGTTGTCTATTAATTATTCTTTTTATTTGTAATACTATCTTTTGTTTTTTTACGAGCTTCTATTTTTGCTTGTCTATCTGCTAATATTTTTTTCTTTTTATCTTCAAGTGCTTTTTTACGAGCTTCTTTAGGACTTAATTTTTTTGATTCTGTTTGTGTACTATCGCTAACAGTTTTTACATCCTTACCTGATTTTTTGGCATTTCTAGCATCAAGTTTGGCCTTTCTATCTGCGATGATTTTTGCCTTTTTATCAGCCAAAGTCTTTTTCTTTGCTTCAGCAGGGCTTAAGGTCGCATCTTTTTCGTTATTGTTTTTTGTTTCAGGAACAGTTTTAGTTGCTTCTGATTTATTAGCATTTCTAGCATCAAGTTTGGCCTTTCTATCAGCAAGTATTTTTGCCTTTTTATCGGCTAAGGCTTTTTTCTTAGCTTCAGCGGGACTTAAAGTAGCTTCTTTTTCACTATTATTTTTTGTGTCAGTAGCATTATTATTTGCTTCTGTTTTTTTAGAGTTACGTGCATCAATTTTGGCTTGCCTGTCCGCCAATATTTTAGCCTTTTTATCATCAAGAGCCTTTTTACGAGCTTCGGCAGGATTTAAGGGTGTTTCTTTATTGCTATCATCTTTAGCTTGAGTGTTGCCTTTGTTTGCACCTGTTTTTTTTGCGTTACGGGCATCAATTTTTGCTTGCCTATCTGCTAATATTTTAGCCTTTTTGTCATCAAGTGCTTTTTTCTTTGCCTCTCGATCTGCTAATTGTTTTGTACGCTTGTCTTCAATCGCTTTTGTACGACTCGCCTTTTTATCGGCTAATACTTTTTCTCTTGCTTCCTGAGTTTTATTTACTTCTGGAACGAGCTCTTCGTTTTCAGCAACTTGTTTCTCTTTGCGATTTTGAGCTTGATTACGCTTCGATGTTCTTGTTATAGAACGTAAAACTTGCTCACTAATATCGAATCTGTCAGCAGAATATAACATCACAACATCTGCAGATTTGTCAAATACAAAATCATATTTTTTATTTGCAGCAATTTCTTGAACTGCAGTAAATATTTGATCTTGAATAGGCTGCATTAATTGTTTCTTTTGAATCATTAAATCACCGTTTGGTCCAAATCGTTTTTGTTGATAATCAAGAATTTCACTTTCTTCAATGCTAATTTCTTCTTGACGTTCACCAATCAATTCCTTTGTGAGTAAAACACTTTCGCTGTTGAGTTGCTTCTTTTTTTTGTCAACTTCAGTTAAACGTTTTTCAATTTCAGTCTTCCAATTGAGAACCTTTGAATCTAATTGAGAAGATGCATCTTTATACTCAGGTACGTTCTGTAAAATATATTCTGTATCTATATAACCAATTCGAACACCACGTTGGGCATAAGTAGAAAGGCTAATTAAGGATGTTAATGCCAGTAAAAAAAGAACTTTTGTTTTCATCCGTCTATGTTTTAAATTAATTATTATCATTTTATTAAGTTCAAACAATGACAGTTAGAGTTACGATTCTGTCACTAGAGTTAATATTTATCAAATAAACGAAATATATTTTGAAAAATTTTAACACATGTATTAAATCGACAAAGTGATAATAGAAAATATCATGCCAAACTTAAAATTGTTGTCCAATTATAAAGTGTGTTTCCCATCCATGTTTTCCTGTTTGCCCAGGTAATGGGTCAAAACCATGACCAAAATCAATACCTAATAAACCAAAGGCAGGCATAAACAATCTAATTCCTAATCCAGCAGATCGTTTTAAATTAAATGGATTGTAATCTCTAAAATTATCGAAAGAGGCTCCTCCTTCTAAAAATGCTAAAGCGTATATTTTTGCTTGTGCTGCTAGAGAAATAGGATATCTTAATTCTAATGAGAACTTATTATAAATTGTTCCTCCATCTTGAGAAGATAGGGACTGGTTTGGATATCCTCTAAGTGCTATTGATTCACGACCATCTAAACTATAAGTTCCTAATCCATCACCTCCAACAAAAAATCTCTCAAATGGAATAATTCCTCTGTCATTATTGTATGCGCCTAAAAAGCCGAATTCAACACTTGGCTTTAATATAAGTTTGTCAACTATTCTAGTATACCATTCCCCTTTAAACTTAATTTTATAAAATTCTAACCATTTAAAGCGTTCTTGATCTATCTCAGCAATTCTTTCTGCAGCATCATTATCACTAGGATCTGTTGATAGATCAGATTCAAGTTGATCTCTTTCTTCTTTTAATGCGGAATAGTCTACATTGTTAAATGCTGAATATGGTAAAGAAAATTTTGCTGTAATATTAAAACTAGACCCCGCTGTAGGATATATAGGATCGATTTGAGTGTTGTTTCTACTCAATCCAATAGTATATGCTAAATTGTTAGATGAACCATCTCCAAAGGTGAATAGTCCAGTATTATAGTTTTGTAAATTGTAATGTTGAAAACTAACGGCTTGAGATAATGTAAAATAATCATCTGGTACTGTTAAACGTTTAGCAAGTCCAACAGATATTCCGGTGATATTAAAGCTTCTGCTTTTATCTGCTTTTCGTGATACTGGATCATACAAAAATTGCTTTGTGTGTGATAAAGATGTTGAAAAATTTACCGGTTTTTTCCCACCTAACCAAGGTTCAGAAAATGAAAAGCTATAGGTTTGGTAAAATCTACTCGCTTGTAATCGTAATGCTAATTTTTGACCATCACCCATTGGGATAGGTTGGTAAGCTTCTTTTTTGAAAATATCCTTGATCGAGAAATTATTGAACGATAATCCTAAGGTTCCTATAAATCCTCCTCCTCCATATCCTCCTTGAAGTTCAATTTGACTAGATCCTCTCTCTACAACAGAGTATTCCATGTCTAAGGTCCCTTCGCTAGGGTTTGGGTTTTGAAAATCTGGCACAAGTTGCTGTGCATCAAAATAACCTAATTGCCCTAATTCTCGAATAGTTCGCAATACATTTGCTTTACTATATAATTGTCCGGGAAGGGTTTTAATTTCCCTATAAATTACATGGTCATTTGTTTTTTCGTTACCTGTAACTGTTATTTTATTGAAATATGCAGGTTTACCTTCGGTAATTCTAATTTCCATATCAATAACGTTCCCATCGGCACTAACTTCTACTGGATTAATTGATGAAAATAAATAACCACTGTTCTGGTAAAGGTTAGTGATATCATCGGCATCCGGTTTACTGTCGTCTGCAATACGTTTTTTAAGTTCTACACCATTATAAGTGTCATCTTTGTTTATTCTAAGCATTCGCTTTAACTGGTCATCAGTATAAACGGTATTCCCAACAAAATCGATATTGCCAAAAGTATACTTTTCACCTTCTTCTAGATTGATGACTAAAGAAATGGTGTTGTCACTATTTTTTACAATAGAATCTGAAAGAACCCTGGCGTCTCTATATCCATTTTCTTTATACTTATCTACAAGACTTACTAAATCTTCATTGAAATCTTCAGCGATATATTTAGATCGTTTAAGAATTCGAATTGGATTCTTCTTTTTAGTATTTTTCATGGCTTTACGAAGCTTTTTGGCACTAAGCTTTTCACTTCCATTAAATACAATGTCCTTTATTTTTATTTTATCTCCTTTAGCTATTCTCAATTTCATGTTGACTCTACTTTTTTTAATAGAATCAACAACCTCTTTTGTTGTAATTATTACTTTGGCATCTAGAAAACCTTTCTTTTTGTATGAGTTTTCTAAGTAATTTTTTGTTGTAGTAATAAGGTTTTCGGTTACTTTAACTCCGGTTTGGAGTTTGTTGTCCTTAATAATATCATCAAACTTAGAATCTTTAACACCTTCAATGCTTACCTCTTTTAATTCAGGAAGATCAACTAATTGTATTTCTAGGTGTGCAACTGTGCCTTCGATTTTATTAATGAAAATATCAATGTTGCTAAATAGGTTTGATTTCCATAATTTTTTAATCGCCTCTCCAATAATTGAACCTGAGCTTGAAGGAATTGTAATTTCTTGCCCTTTTCGTAAACCGGAATAAGTAATTACTGTTTGTGACCCAAAACTTGTGTTCCCTGTAACTATTATGTCGCCAATAGTGTAAGTTTTTGTGTTTTCTGCAATATTATTTTGCGCAGTACCAATAATGCTACTAATTAAAAGTGCGCTAAATAAAAGTCGTGTAAAATATGTTTTCAATAGTTTAATGTTAGCTAAGTTGTTCACTTGTTTTTCCAAATCGTCTCTCTCTTTTTTGATAATTTACTATGGCTTCATACAAATGTTGCTTTGTAAAATCAGGCCAATACACATTAGTAAAATACAATTCTGCATAAGCAATTTGCCATAATAAGAAATTGCTAATACGTTGTTCACCACTGGTTCTAATTAACAAATCTACATCAGGCAAATTTTGTGTGTAAAGATGCTGATTAATTACGGATTCATCAATTTTTTCTGGTGAAATTATATTATTTTTAACTTTAATGCTTATTTGTTTTATAGTATTTACTAACTCCTCTCTGGAGCCATAACTTAAAGCTAAAGTTAGTGTAAGTCGGTTGTTGTTTTTGGTGTTCTCAGTAACATCCATAAGCTCATTGTAGACCTTTGATGGTAATGCCTTGAGGTTTCCAATGGCATTAAATTTTATGTTATTTTCCTGAAGCGTTTTAATTTCTTTTCTAAGTGAAGAAACTAAAAGACGCATCAAGGTTTGAACTTCCAATTTTGGTCTGTTCCAATTTTCAGTAGAAAAGGCATATAGTGTTAAATTTTTAACACCAAGTTCAGCGCAACCTTTAACAACTTCTGTTACTGCTTTGCTTCCTTTTTCATGGCCAAATACTCGTAATTTCCCTTTTTGTTTAGCCCATCGTCCATTGCCATCCATTATAATGGCAATATGTTCTGGTAAGTGGTCTATATGTATATCGTCTTTTATATTCATGTTAAAAATCGCAGTAACACGGCTTTCTTCCAAAAGTATAGGTTAATGTGACACCTGAAAACATAACCCAATCATTATTATTTATATTTCCAAAACTATATTTAGGTATTAACCATTTTGCGTCAGGAATACTCCCATCAATTTCGTCTGTAAAAGTATAGCGGGCACCAACCTCAGCAGCTAAAATTAAATGGTTTGTAAGGGTGGTTTTATATCCTAAAACTATTGGAATAGCAAATGTAGAGCTTTCTGAGTTTTCGTCAATTAATCTATTATTGTTAAAATAAAAGTTGTTATAATTTATCAATGATAGACCAGTGAATATATATGGTGTTGATTTTTTGTCACCGCTATGTAGATTGAAATCAAAAAAAGTAAATTCCATTCCTCCTGAAATTTCAAAGGAGGGATTGTTAAAACCATAACCTCTTTCAATTCGTCTAGGGTCGTTAGATTTCACATCTTCAGTCTGAAGTTTAGTATAAATAAATGAAAGTCTAAAGGAATGCCTTGGACTTCTATTCCATTTAATTATTCCTCCATAGGCGAGTTGATTCGGCGCAATATACGTTGTTGCACCTACGTCTCCAATAAAATTACTGCCACCAGCGAACACGCCAACTTCGTAAATTTGGGAATGACCTAAATGACAACATAAAGCACTCATAATTAAAATCGTTAAATACCTCATAGGGGTTCAAAAGTTTGCAAATATAATAAATAAGATGAGCCTATTATAATTTGTTGTTTAGTATTACAGATAAACAGCAAATAAGCCAAAATATTGTCTAGTTGCGTTTATCTTCGCCCCAAAGAAGTTTCTTACGTAGGGTGTGTAAAAAACTCTCATCTATGAGTTCAATCATTTTAATTTTGTAATCTGCTTTTTTTATAATAATGGTAGAATTATTATCTAAAGTTGCTATTCTGGAATCGAGTGAAACTAAGTAGTTGTCTTCTCGTCCACTTACTTTTAATTTTATTTCTGTAGTTTCAGGAATGACCAATGGCCTTGCATTTAAGTTGTGTGGTGCAATTGGAGTGAGGGTAAAACTTCCTGTTTCAGGCATAATAACTGGGCCGCCACAACTTAAAGAATAGCCTGTAGATCCTGTAGGAGTGGAAATAATTAAACCATCTGCCCAATACGATGTTAAGTACTCATCATTTAAACTCGTTTCGACAGTAATCATTGAAGTAGTATTTTTTCTGCTCACCGCTATTTCATTTAATGCGATGTTGAAATCTAATAAATCTTTATTTTCAGGAAATGTTGTAATCGTGAGTAAACTTCGTTCAGAAATTCTATAATTACCATCAATAATGTCATTGATAGCTTTTTTGATATTGTTTTTTTGGATGGTAGCTAGAAATCCTAAACGGCCAGTATTAATACCAACTATAGGAATATCTAAATCACGCACGTATGTAATCGCTCTTAATATTGTGCCATCGCCACCTATACTAATCAAAAGGTCGAAAGAGGAGTCTAGACGTTCAAAGGTGTTAAAAGTAGCACTATCATTTTCAATAACTTGATGTGCTTCAAGGGCATTGAAAAATTGTTTTTCAATTAAAAAAGTGACAGATTTATTTTGTAAATCAGTAAGAAGCGTATGTATCGGGTTTACAAGATTTTTATGGTAAAATTGACCAAAAATTGCAATTTTCATGTATTAGTTTTTGTCTGTTAAATATACTTTGCCTTTAATAATTCTCCGTAGTAATCAATATTGATTATGGCTCATTTTATAAATTACAGGTTTAAATATTTGTTTAAATAATCTGATCGTTCTTTCAGGTTTTTTAAGAAAGCATCTTCTTCGTGACCAGAGACAATATGATAACTATAGCGTCTAAATGTTTGAATGACATCATTAAGGCTGGTATTCCCAATTTTTACAGTAATTTGAACGACATCATTTTCAATTTTTGAAATAAAAGCACCTAGTAATTTACCGTTATTGGACTCCACAATTTGACTAATTTCACTAAATGAATAATCATTATAACCTTTTTCTATAATTAGAAGGCCTCCAGGTTCTGCAAAGAAAGGTGTTTGATTGAATAATGAGATAATATCATTTATCTCATAATATCCTAAATAATTATTTTGCTCATCAAGAATAGGCATGATGTTCGAATCTTTTTTTGCAAAAGTTTCCAGGACCTCTAACCAAAGGGTGTTGTCTCTTACATAGAAACCATCTAAAGTGTACAAAAATTCCGAAATTGGTTTGTTAGAGTCAAAACAATGTGCATCAGTTTCAGAAATGCAACCAATATATACAGAATCTTTTAAAACAGGAATATGTGAATATGTTAATTGATTAAATAGTAATTGTACCTCTTTAATGTTGTCATTAACATTAAGAGGGTTGATGTCATTTATAATGTACTCACTAAGTGGCATAATAGTGTTTAAAGTCATATGCAAATTAATCAAAAATTAGTAAAATAAGCGTAACTTACTTTGTATTTTTGCCTTTTAAATTTCATAGATGACAAAGTTAAGCGTAAACATTAATAAGATAGCTACATTAAGAAACTCAAGAGGAGGGGATACTCCAAACGTGGTTCAGTTCGCTAAAGATGTACAACG
>Ga0209395_1002185_pt1 | contig 26238 bp, 21 predicted proteins | sample GOMGulsemesocosm_3_FD_184635 | JGI IMG/M metagenome (GOLD analysis project Ga0209395, IMG submission 184635) | Methane-oxidizing microbial communities from mesocosms in the Gulf of Mexico - GOM9D Gulf of Mexico (SPAdes) (version 2) | ecosystem: Environmental > Aquatic > Marine > Cold seeps... | reverse complement strand
TATAGGGAGATCAGCAACTAACACGGGTCGCCTTTCTTTTGGTTACTTATTCTTTGGCGAAGCAAAGAAAAGTAACTGGTGTGCTAGCGCCAAAACTTAAGAGTGTGCAAAGACATAAAGCACATCAAATATTCACCAAGCTTATTGCTAGCCACATTTAACTACAACATAGCCAATCTCATTGGCTCTGTTGTACTAAAGTGTTGCCATTGGAACAGAAATTAGCCGTAAACCCATCGCTACTCAGGCGGGCATCAGGGTTCTGCCTTCGTTCGGGGCTCTGGAGCAGCATCTCGGCAATAGCTCCTCGGTAATTGCCCCTCGGTAATTGCTCCTGCATTACTCTAATTACGCCCATCCATGGCCTAAATGCATTGCTCTATTATCTTACATCCATGTAAGAACATGCTGCACAAGCTTGCTGTATCAAACACCAACTCTGTCAATGTATTGCGAAGCTAGCTACATTTAAGGTGAACATAGCCAAATGTAATTGGTATAAGTCTGAAAGTATGTTTGGAGTTAATCTGTGGAGTTATATGTGAGGTAGTCACCGGTCTATGTAATGCATAGTTGTGTTACACGCATGGCGTAAAACTGTCAGTGCGTGTATCCATCCTTATGTCGGCTAAGGTTAAGCGTCCATTGTGCTCAAGCTTGCTTATCAAATACCACTCTTTCAATCGATTATGTACATAGCAACATTAAAGGTGAACATAGCCAATGTAATGGATATTAGCTTTTGCTTAATACTCTATGGAGTGTTCGGTGTAGCAGTCGTCTAACAGGCTTATACCATTGTGTTTTAAATAGAGGAGGGCTTCTGTCGTGCTGACTTAAAGGTACGGATAAGTGGGCTTAGCTACAGTACTTGATATTAGAGCGGGTGAGATCGTTCGATATGTCGGAGCTATTGAACAAGAAAAAGCGCCACGAGGGCGCTTTTTTAGTTGATTAGTGAGCTTAGCGGCAATTATTACCATTTCTTCTTCGGTTGAAACAGTAAATCTAGATCGGTGCTTGATTTTTCTTCTTGTTCTTGACGCTGGCGTTCTTGGCGATCAATTTTTACTTGATCGAGAGTTTGCAGCATCTTGCTGGCTTCTTCTAAACGTTCGCCAACAAAGGTGTCACCCTCGCTGTTAATCGCTTTAAGGGTTTTTATCGCTTTCTCTAAATAAGTTCTTGCTGAGCCTGTTTGCTTAGCTTCTATAGCTATTTTAGCGCGCTTGATAATAGAATTGATATTGACCCGGATCTGTAATAAATCGATGCGTTTTATTTCATTACTATAAATTTCAGGATTGATTCGGCCGCGCTTTTGCTCTGAGTTTATTGTGCCTTTTATCTTCTTTAGTACCTGGACCAATTGCAGTACTTCGCGATCGTCGGTTGGTAAATTAAAGGTATCAAGTCCTTTTGAGTGAAAGGTTTTGCCAATTTGTTCAATCAACATCAGCCGATCATTGATTTGGCTGGTTAAACTATTATCACCGTTAATTTGTTTTATGCTTTTTTGAGTTTCCATGATGCGGTTGTGTAACACCATCATCAGTGATTTTGTAACCGGAATATTGGCGATGCGCGATAAAAGATCTTCTGTCTCGTCAACCGTAATAGTCAACCGTGCAACCTCAGCGCGTTGATCTTGCTCAACGCGACGTTTTTGTTGCTGCATCACAGTGAAGGCGATAAGGATAATAATGAGCGCCGAGACTGCAACTAAAATAAGAGTAAAGGACATGTAAGGCAATCCATATTGTTCTAAGAAAACTAAGGTAAGCGAATTTTAAACGAACTACCGTTGAGTTCGCTATCGTTTGATAAAATTATTTCGCCCGTTATATCATGTTGCAGGTGTGAAACAGCAATTAAACGGGAAAATAGTAAACCTATGCCCATTCTACCGTATTTAGTATCAAGTGTATCTATTGGGGCGGCAGCCGCTTCAATCATTTGAGCTGGATAACCACTTGAATCATCAATAACGTCAATTTCAAGGATATTGTTTATTAACTGCGCTCTGATAATAATTGTATCTTTACTGTATCTAATTGCATTGCTAAGTACATCGTCGATTAAATATGAAATTAGCTCTTTATCTAAATACCACATTAAATCAATATCGACATCAAGTTGGCAGTCAATTTTGGTACTTTGACTATAGATATCATTTTGGCAAATCACCGATTCAAGTAAATCATGGATTAATACTTGCTCTATATTAACCAGTAAACGATCTCCTTCCGCTTGGTATAATCCCATTATTTGGGTTAGGCCGCCGTTGATTCGCTGAACTTGATAATTAATATCGGAGAGTTCACGTCCCGAAATGACTTTGTCTTGTTCTGGCTGTTGGTTAAGCGTTTGCAGCGATTGAAACATCATCGTTAATGAGTTTCTCATATCTTGAGCTATAGCAGATAAGACCTTGTTGTAATTAATTTTACTGCTGGATGATTGCGTCATAATAGATATCTTTTATCCTACATTAGCTGATTAACAGATTTCCCTATCATAACGCTACTAGCGATATAAAAGCTAGTTTCAAGCCTTAACTGCGCAAGTTATCCGACGTTATAAAAATAAATAATCGGACAAACTTGTTTCTTATTACCTTCGTGCGGTATATTGTGGGTTCTTATAGCAAAAAGCTATTAGCAACCGACTACCTAGAATCCCTGTAATACCTATTAGAGTATCCATTATGAAGTTACAACAGCTTAGATATATTGTTGAAGTAAACAATAACAACTTAAATGTTTCGGCTACCGCTGAAAGTTTGTTTACCTCACAACCCGGTATTAGTAAACAAGTTCGGATGCTTGAAGACGAATTAGGGATTCAAATTTTTGGCCGTAGTGGTAAGCATTTGACCCACGTGACCAACGCCGGGCTTGAAATTATTAGCATTGCTAATGATATCTTGTCGAAGGTTGAGAGTATTAAGTCTGTGGCGTATGAACATACTAAACCAGACGAAGGGGCGCTAAATATAGCGACAACTCATACTCAGGCTCGTTATGCTTTGCCAAATATTATCGGTAAGTTTATAAAAAGCTATCCTAAAGTATCGCTGCACATGCACCAAGGTACGCCATCACAAATCAGTGAAATGGCGGTTAAAGGCGAAGCAGATTTTGCGATAGCAACGGAATCTATGCACCTTTATCATGACCTTATCATGTTGCCTTGTTATCATTGGGGCCGTTCGGTGGTGGTTAAAAAAGACCATCCATTGGCTAAAATGACTAAAGATAATTTAACCATTGAAGCGGTAGCAAAGTTTCCATTAGTGACTTATGTGTTTGGATTTCAACGCAAGTCAGATTTAGAAATTGCGTTTAACAAGGCTAATTTAGAACCAAATGTCGTTTTTTCTGCGACGAGCGCCGATGTGTTAAAAACCTATGTTCGGTTGGGCTTAGGGGTCGGGGTGATTGCGACAATGGCGATTAATGCTGAGTTGGATGATGATTTAGTGGCTATCGATGCGTCACATTTGTTTGGTTTAAGTACCACTAAGATTGGTTTCCGCAAAGGCACGTTTTTACGTACTTATATGTACGATTTTATTGAAGAGTTTGCCCCGCATTTAACCCGTAATTTAGTGTCAACTGCCGTTACTTTAAAAGATTCAGATCAAGTGGATGCTTTGTTTAAAGACGTTAAATTACCGATCCGTTAGGAATACCATGTTCAATAAATGGATTGGCGATTCATAAAATTGCCATTACTGCATAAAAAAGGCGAACAATGAATTGTTCGCCTTTTTTAGTTCATTATGTCAGTGACTAACACTCAACTATATTTACCGCAAGGCCACCACGAGCAGTCTCTTTGTATTTAGTCTTCATGTCGTTGCCTGTTTCCCACATGGTTTTAATGACTTTGTCTAATGATACTTTTTGATTACCATCACCACGCAGCGCTAACCTTGAGGCGTTAATTGCTTTTACTGAGCCCATCGCGTTACGTTCAATGCAAGGCACCTGCACCAACCCCCCCACAGGATCACACGTTAACCCTAGGTTGTGTTCCATGCCAATTTCAGCTGCATTTTCGACCTGGTCGACCGTGCCGCCCATGATATCAGTAATGGCAGCAGCAGCCATTGAACAGGCAACACCAACTTCACCCTGACAGCCAACTTCTGCGCCTGAAATAGAGGCGTTTTTCTTGTATAAAATACCAATAGCGGCAGCGGTAAGCAGATAACGAACCGCAATTTCATCGGAAACTGGTTCAATAAATTTATCGTAATAACACAATACTGCCGGTAATATACCCGCCGCACCGTTGGTGGGTGCTGTGACCACTTGACCACCAGCGGCATTCTCTTCGTTGACTGACATCGCGAACAGATTAACCCAATCGATAGCTGTTAAAGGGTCGTTCGAATGAATGCTTTCGGCACTTAACTGGCGATACAATGCCGGGGCACGACGACGTAATTTTAAGCCGCCTTCTAATATACCTTCACGACGGAAACCACGCTCAACGCTTTTTCGCATCGTCACCCAAATATTGGATAGTTTTTCACGTACTTGCTGCTCTGGCATCAATTGCTTTTCATTTTCCATCATTAAAGCCGAGATGCTTAACCCATTCTCTTTACAGCTTGATAATAGTTCTGCGCCGCTACTAAATGGATATTTAGATTTATCTGCTTGGTTGGTGTCGACCAATTTTATTTCTTCGTCGTCAACGATAAAACCACCGCCGATCGAGTAATAAACTTTGCTAAATAACAGTTCGTCGCCATTGTAAGCAAGTAACTCCATCGCATTAGAATGGGTCGGCAGAGTTTTACGACGGTGAAAGATAATGGCATCTTTTTTTGGGAAACTGGTCTCGTGATTACCAAGCAAATAAATTCGCTGTTCGGACGCAACTTGGTTTAGAATGCTGTCGATAATTTCCGGATCAATAGTGTCGGGTTCGTGACCCGCTAACCCTAAAATTACCGCTTTGCCAGTACCGTGGCCGATCCCAGTTTGACCTAGAGAACCATAAAGCTCAGTTTTGACATGGCTCACTTGGCTTAACAGGTTTTGCTCTTCGAGCAGCTTAGTAAAACGGTAGGCCGCTTTCATCGGACCGACGGTATGGGAGCTAGAAGGGCCAATACCGATACTAAACATATCAAATACACTAATCATACTTTTTCTCAATAAATACTTAATACTCTACTTAAGGCTAATGTTACACTATGGCCCATTTCCACTCAACGATCCACTAGGTTGTATTTGGTAATTCTTTGTTACCAAATTGTAAACAATGTGCGTGTGAGTGGTTTATCTCAATCCGGATTGAATGCGGGATTGGCATTAGTTTAAAGTCGTTGTCAAATAAAGGAGTAAGGTTTTGGGACCATTGATGTTAGATATACAAGGGTTGAGTTTATCGGCCGTCGAGCAAACACAGCTCGCGAGTCCTTTAGTGGGCGGCGCTATTTTATTTAGTCGAAATTTCGATAATTTAGACCAACTAAGCCAGCTTATAGCAGCGATTCGTGAGATTACCGGTGAGCAATTTATCATTGCGGTTGATCATGAAGGCGGTCGAGTTCAGCGCTTTAAACAAGGATTTACTCACATTCCGGCAATGGCGAACATTTTAAAGCATGCGCAGGGCGATCTGGTGCAAGCAAAAGCCCAAGCGGTGGAACTAGGCTGGTTAATGGCGAGTGAATTATTAAGCATTGATATTGATATTAGCTTTGCGCCGGTACTAGATGTTGATGGTTGTTCTAGTGTGATCGGCGATCGCGCTTTTTCAAGTGAGCCAGACCAAGTCATCGCTCTGGGGCAGAGTTTTATTGAGGGCATGGCGCAAGCCGGCATGAAATGTACCGGAAAACACTTTCCTGGTCATGGCAGTGTCGCAGCAGATTCACACATTGCAATTCCGGTTGACGAGCGCTCTCAGGCTGCAATAGAAAGTTTAGATATGTCAATTTTCCAGCATTTGATCGGGCAAGACAAGCTTAATGCATTAATGCCAGCGCATGTTATCTATCCGGCATTTGACGACAAGCCAGCAGGGTTCTCGCCATTTTGGATCCAACAAGTACTGCGACAGCAGCTTAAGTTCGATGGGGTAATTTTCAGTGATGATCTTGGCATGGAAGGCGCGACTGTTGCCGGTAATTTTGAGCAACGAACCCACGCGGCGCTAAAGGCCGGATGCGACATGGTTTTAGTGTGCAATAAGCCACAAGGTACTATTGAAGTATTAGCTTACTTAGAGCGCGAGTTTAATCAGTTAGTCTCTTTAGTAGAGCGTAATCAATCGGCGGCTCGGTTACGTCAAATGCTGCCAACAGCGCAGCATGATCGGGCGAAATTATTAGCGAGCCAGCGCTGGTTAAGTGCAGTGGCAACCGCAGATGATCTCCGACTAGCCTTGATAAGCTAAGCGTAAAAGGCAACGCTACGCACAGTCACGCACACCTCGGTGATTGTGATTGTGACTGTGCTAAGCGTTGCAACGACTAAAAGTATTAACCTTCAGCACACTTTTTCTTATTTCGTTTAAACATTAGCCCCAGCTTCCCTTTACTGCTTAACTTTATTTCGCTGAGCAAAGTCGCACCAATAATTAATGCCGCGCCCCACAGCTGATTGCCGGTTAAAATTTCATTGCCGACATAGACCCCAAAAAAAGCGGCGCTGACGGGTTCCATGGTAAAAATTATCGCGGTTTTGGTCGCAGTCGTGTACTGCTGCATGTACGTTTGTACTAAAAATGCATAAACAGTCGCAAAGACGGCCGTAATGAGCACAGCTTTGACGAAAGTGTAATCAAAGTTTAAATCGAAGGTCGCAGGTTCTAAACCCAGAGAAAAAGCTAATGACAGCACAGTTACCGTAATAAACTGAAATAACACCACGATAAAGACATTGGCTTTACTCGAAAATTGCCCGGTCAGTACAATATGCAAAGCAAACATTAAGGCACAAATTAAGACCAGTATTTCACCAAAGCCAAAACTAAGGGTGCCGCTCATGGTTAGAAAGTACAAACCAGCTAAGGCGACCAGTGAACTAATGATGATCTTTTTACTGATGTGCTGTTTAAACAGCATATAAGCTAAAAATGGGACCAAGATGACATTAAACCCGGTAATGAAGGCGACAATTGAGCTTTTGACATAGAGCAGACCGAAGGTTTGGGTCGCAAAGCCTGCAAACAGTACCGTGCCTAAAATAACCCCATATCGAACAGCCTCAAGGTTTATCGCCGGTAAATATTTATAGGCAATCGCAGCCATCAATAAAGTTGAGATAAAAAATCGCCAAAATAAGAAGGCATATACCGGGACATCGGCAATGGCGTCTTGCACCATCAAAAATGTTAAACCCCAGGCAATGGCGGTTGTTAATAACAAAAAATCTGCTTTTAGTGTTTGAAATCTAGCTAACTTCACTTCTACTTCTCTCAACTGTTGACGGTAAATCGGTGGCCATCTTACTGGCTAGTGCCGTTAAGTTCAATCGAAGTGAATACAAATCAACCAAAATTGTTTAGTGAGCTTTAGTCCGGTTACGCGCTAAAAGTTGTCTTTCCACTGTCGAAGCTGGGCAAAAGTTTCAACGCTGTTAGGTGCTAACTTTGCAGGTGTTCGGGTTATTACACTGGCTATTACCGCTGACTCACTGGTGCGTAAAAAAGGATTGGTGGCACGTTCTTGTTCAATGGTTGAGGGCACGGTAGGGTGGTTAAGCAGGCGTTGTTGTTGGCAGTATGCAATACGTGCCGCAATCGTTTCATTTTTCGGCTCTACTGCTTGGGCAAAATCAAGATTACTTAACGTGTATTCATGGGCGCAGTATACCTTGGTTGCACCGGGCAGGTCGGCTAACTTTTGCAGAGACTGGGCCATTTGTTGCGGCGAGCCTTCAAATAAACGACCGCAGCCGCCAGCAAATAAGGTATCACCACAAAATAGACTGTCTTGATCATAAAAGGCAATGTGACCTAGAGTATGACCAGGCAGGTCAAGCACTTTAAGTGTTAAATCCAGTGCCTCAATGTAAGCAACATCGCCTTGTTCGAGCGCTATATCGGTGACCGATTGCGCTTCAATTTTGGGTCCGTAGACCCTAAATGGCTGTTTATTTGAGGCCGCATGGGTTCGTAATTGCGCGATACCGCCGATATGATCTTGATGATGATGAGTCACCAGAACAGCCGCCAGCTCGAGTTGACGCGCTGCCAATTGTGCAATCACTACGTTTGCGTCACCGGGATCAACAACAATACACTGGTTGCTATCGGGGCGGGTGATTAGCCAAATGTAGTTATCATTAAATGCGGCAATTGGGCTTACGTCATAACTGTGGCTGTTCATGGCTACCTGCTTTTAGTCTAAAATAACGGTTTTGTTGCCGTGAATTAAAATTCTGTCTTCAATATGAAGGTGCAGGCCACGGGCTAATACTAGCTTTTCAACATCTTTACCTAATCTTACCATGTCTTCCGGTTGGGTGCGGTGACTGATCCGTGCTACGTCTTGTTCAATGATTGGGCCAGCATCTAGATCTTGCGTGACATAATGGCAGGTTGCGCCAATTAGTTTTACGCCACGATCAAAGGCTTGGTGGTAAGGCTTTGCACCTGCGAATGAAGGTAAAAAGCTATGGTGAATATTGATAATTCGGTCTTGGTATTTATGACAAACCGATTCAGGTATTATTTGCATATAACGCGCGAGTACGATGGTATCGGCATTGTGCTGGTCAATAATCTCACTCACTTTATCAAAATGAGCTTGCTTGTCTTTAGTCATTGGCACATGGAAAAAAGGAATGCCATACCACTCAACAAGTTCACGCAAATCGTCGTGATTAGAGATAACACAGGGAATATCACAAACTAAGTCGCCACTGTGCCAGCGATTTAAAAGATCAGAAAGACAATGTGATTGCTTACTACACATCAATACCATACGGTGCGCGACTGCGCTGTCGGTGATTTTCCATTGCATTGATAGCTCTTGCGCTAGCGGGGAAAATTTTTGCTTAAATTCTTCGAGTCCAAAAGGCAGTGAACTGGCGGTGATTTCGTTGCGCATAAAAAACCAATTCTGATCTTTCTCAGTGTGATGATTGGCCTCTAAAATCGAACCCTGATGTTGGGCAATAAACTGACTTACTTTTGCCACAATACCTATATTGTCTGGGCACGACACGGTTAAACGATATACTCTTTCCACTGTTGCTCTTACCTATTAATTAATGACTTAAATGACCCTAGCATCTTAGGTTAAAGCGGTCATCATGCCAATGACAATTTTAGTTATGCTTAGCTCAATGGTTAAAATTGTGATTAACGCTGGTGTTATTGGGTCAAGTTGAGTAATTTGGTTAAAATAACAGCACGTTTAACGTGTTACTGATACGATAATTAATCCGGATTGGTATAATAATTAATGGCTTTAAAATGATGCTTTTAAAATAATGGTTTGATAATGACAACCACGCTAAATGATCAGTTACAGTTATTTGATATTGCAAACCCTTGCATCAAAGTATGCGAGGTCAACAATCGTGGGTATTGTCAGGGGTGTATGCGCAGCCGCGAGGAACGTTTTCATTGGCATCAGTTAAATGACGCGACCAAAAGTAAGGTGCTTAAATTGTGTCAACAACGCCGTCGCCGTCAGGCTCGAGATAAAGCCAGAAAACAACAACAGCAGGCGGAGGACAATGGGCCAGAAAATTTGTCGCTGTTCTAGCCTTTGTCCATATTGAGTGGTTCTGTTGTTTTTATTTGGGCTGAGCGTCGATTGACTCACCCGTTACCTTGGCGCTTTCATCGGCCATTAAAAACAAATACGGTGCCATAATATCTTGTGGCGACTTCAGTAAGCTTGCATCTTCACCCGGAAACGCTCTTGCGCGCATTTGCGTGCTAGTAGCACCTGGGTTTATACAGTTAACTCGCACCGGTGTGTTTTCTAATTCATCGGCCAAGGTTTCCATCATGCCTTCTGTTGCAAATTTAGAAATGGCGTAGGCGCCCCAGTAAGCACGACCTTTTCGTCCGACACTGCTTGTGGTAAAGATTACCGAGCTGTGAATAGACTTTTTAAGTAGCGGTAGTAGTGCTTTGGTCATTGTAAACGCAGCTGTTACATTCACTTTCATGACATCGTCAAAACTGCTTTGTTCTATTTGTTCAAACGGCGATAACACGGTTAATATCGCGGCATTATGCAAAACACCATCTAAACGCTTAAATTGCTGTTCGATGGTATCTGTCATGTCGATATAATGTTGTTCGGTAGCGCCTTTAAGATCTAGCGGTACTATTGCTGGTTCAGGGTGACCCGCTGCTACTATTTGATCGTACACACTTTCTAACTTGCTGACTGTCTTACCAAGCAAGATTACGGTGGCGCCTTGCTCAGCATATGACAATGCCGCTTGACGTCCAATGCCGTCTCCTGCACCCGTTACTAATATCACTTTAGATTTTAGTGCATTTGCTTTAATTGAAAGGTTTAACATGGAATGTCCTAATAAAAAAAAGATTAGAGCTTTTTGTCTAAATATAACTCAACTTTCAATAAGTTATTTAAATATCTATTAAAAAACAACATCTTTGAGAGCTATAAAACCTGCAAAATTGATAGATTAATCATATTCTTTAGGTTAAGTTGAATACTATCTGTACATATTTCATAAAGATAACACTCGATATTAGGGCTATTCTATCAAGCTTGACCCGAGATTAAACAATAATAATTAAAGTAAATGGGGAAATGTATGAAAAAATTACTACTGGGTGTTTCTATTGCCAGTGTCCTTGGTTTAGCGGGCTGTAGCGGTGATGAATCAATCGCCGACATTAAGCAGCAAGTACAGGACGCAGGTGGTGTGCAACAGCCAGCTTCACGGATTATATTTGATCCTTCAGGGGGGAACCTTTCAGTTCCAAATGACTTACTGTTTAGTGGCACTACCGATGGCACGTTAGTGATGCCCAAGGAAACCGATGATGATGGAAACCTAATTGATAGCCCTGACTATGTCGACCCTGAAACTGCAATTGGTGGTCTCGATGGCTGGTCAACCACTAGTGCTTTTGCTATTGAAGTAGCGATGGGAGTAACTGATGCAACTGTTAGTGGTGATGCATTGGCGCAAGCGGTTCATTTATTCGAAGCCAACTTAGGCGGTAGCTTATCGCCTGTTACTGCATGTAAACCTCTTGACAGTCTTAGCTTGTGTAATATTGTCAGTGAATTGACTTATGGTGTCGATTTTGTTGCTCAAGCGAGTGGTAACCAAATTGCAATTGTGCCGCGAAAACCTTTACAAGCAGCGCATGGCTATTTACTGGTGTTAACTAACCAAATAGAAGATAGTGAAGGAAACTCATTACGTGGTTCTTCAACTTATGAAACCGTTAGTACCGATGTTGATGAAGCCCCTCTACCTTTACCCTCGCAATTAAGTTTGCAAAAAATTATTAACTCTTATGAAGATGGCGCAGCAGCCTTTGTTAATAAAGATGACATCATTTATACCGCAGGTTTCACTACGCAATCGGTAGCAGATGTTTTTGAAACAACTAAGCTGTTAATGCTAAATCCGCCAGCAGGTACCGATTACGCGCCAAGCATATCAACGCCTACCGCTACAGGTGCCGTGGTTGCCGCATTGGCTGACCATTATGTAGCGACACTAACCTTGCCAATTTACGGTGAGTGTTCGATGAGTGCTTGTATGGATGGTGCTACTCCATTAATTAATAGTCGCTGGAAAGCTGCTGGTGATAGTCCCGTTGCAGTATCGTTGGCATTAGGGGCGTCGCTTCTTGGTTCTACGGCTGATGATGCGTTGAGTGCTGCAAACTTTGCAACACAGGCATCTTTGTATGGTCTAAGTACGAGCGTAACTGATGCGTTGACAAATCCTGCGTCCTTAGTTGGGTTTCCGTGGACTTTAAACGGTGGTGCCGTCGCCGATAGCACTAAACATTTAACCCGATTCAATCCTATCCCTGCTGTGGTACGTACGGAAAATGTTCCGGTTCAAATTACTTTGCCAAAAACGTCAAAACCAGCTGCTGGGTGGCCCGTGGTAATTGCAATGCATGGTTTAGGACAAGGTAAAGAGTCGGCCTTAGCATATGCCGATGCTTACGCTGCGAAAGGCATCGCGACCATTGCTATTGATATGCCATTGCATGGCGAACGCTCGTTTGGGCTTGGTGTTGACGGAGCTTATGCAATAACAGCCTCAGCTGATTCATTCGGTGAGTCAATAGGTAAAGATGATGCGTTTAATAACGGTGATATTTTAGCTTTTATTAATATTGCCAGCCCATTAACTGTACGCGATAATTTCCGTCAGGCTATTTTGGATAACCTTGCATTACGCTTTTCACTAAATAGCTTAGCTGGAACCTTTGATGTTTCAAAAATTAGTCTTCAAGGGTTGAGCTTGGGTGCAATTGTTGGCACAAGTGTAGCGAGATATAGTAATTCTGGCTTAGTTCACCCAGCAACCCAAGCGGTATTGCCAAATTATTACGCGATTACTGATGCGTCCTTGGTTGCTCCTGCCGGTGGCCTAGCTGGTTCATTCTATGGTTCTGCTAGTTTCGGGCCTGTATTGTTTGAAAACATCAAGCAAAATAGTACTTTTATCGATTTGGTTACAGCGGCAAACACTGAAGGCTACACTGCTGGTTCAGCAGAATATGATGCATTGGTGTTAGGTGTTTACGCCAAATTTATTCCATCATTTGCCTTTGCAATTCAAACTGCAGTCGATTCAATTGATCCGTTAAATTCTGCCAGCACGCTTGCTGCAGCAAGTTTACCCGTTCAGGTGATTGAGGTTGTCGGTGACGGTTCTAACTTGGCCGATCAGGTTCTACCTAACAGAGTTACTGGTTTTCCGTTGTCAGGTACCGAGCCTCTGATTGATTATTTAGGCTTAGATGATACTAAATGTGTGAGTACTGGCACTGTTGCTGGTTCTGGTGTTGTGCGTTTTATTAAAGGTCATCATAGTTCTCTGGTCAACCCGGCAGAAGAAGCTGGCGTTACTGATGGTTTTGCAGCGCAGGCAACAGCAGCAATGCAGGCACAAGTGGCAACTTTTGCAGATACAGGTAATATCGTGATATCTGACGATACGTTAGTGAAAGGTTGCTAGTTGGACTAGCGTTACTTCATCCTATTAATATAGCCACATATAGGGTGAAATAACCGAAACAAAAAAGCCAAATCGGTTATCGATTTGGCTTTTTGATTACTTAGATTTTACGCTGTTTATTAAGACTTAGATATCCGCTTAACTTTCCAACGACCATCTTGATGAGTCATTAATAAAAAACGATCATCGGCGACAATGCCACCATTAACCTTGCCACGAATGTGCAATTCAACCGTTAGATCCTTGCGGGTCTTACGAAAGAAATCACCGCCAACATCTGACACTTCAATCGTTGCTTTATTCAGTGACAAGTCCATGACATGACGCTGGATCATTTTTATGCTGCGATAATGGCCAACGATATCGGCAATTTTCTTAGTCGAATGTCCCTTAATCGTTTTGATGTCTCGTTTATTGTAGACCGCGTCAACAAATTCCTTAGCAACTTGTTCAGGTAACATGGTCGACTTTTCATCAGCACAAGCTGTCACGCCAATAGCGAGCGCCACGATAAGACTTTTACGTAGTATTTTTAGATATTTATTATTTTTCATTGTGCTCCGCTTGTTTACTTTGGATTGCGGTTAAAGCAATAGTGTAAACAATATCATCAACTAATGCACCTCTAGAGAGATCATTAACAGGTTTACGCATGCCTTGCAGCATTGGACCAATACTAATCAAATCGGCACTTCTTTGCACCGCTTTGTAGGTCGTATTACCGGTATTTAAATCGGGGAAAATAAATACATTCGCTTCACCGGCCACTGGGCTGTTCGGTGCTTTTGACGCGGCGACATTTTTCATCACGGCTGCATCGTACTGCAGAGGTCCGTCAATAATTAAATCAGGGCGACGTTCTTTGGCGATTTTGGTTGCTTCACGTACTTTTTCAACATCAGAACCGGTACCCGAAGTACCCGTAGAGTAACTGATCATGGCCACTTTAGGCTGAATGCCAAAGGCTAGGGCAGAATCAGCCGATTGAATGGCAATCTCTGCTAGTTGCTCAGCGGTAGGATCTGGGTTGATCGCACAGTCGCCATAAACATAAACTTGTTCTGGTAACAGCATAAAGAAGATTGATGAAACTAAACTTGAATTTGGCGCTGTTTTAACCAACTGTAACGGCGGGCGTATTGTGTTTGCTGTGGTGTGAATTGCCCCCGAAACTAGTCCATCGACTTCATTTTGTGCCAGCATCATTGACGCCAATACAACATTGTCTTTCAATTGCTCTGCAGCAACAACACTGGTTAATCCTTTGTGTTCACGCAGCTTAACCATAGGTTCGATGTAACGTTCACGCACTGATAGTGGGTCAACAATAGTGACACCGCTACCAATTTCAACGCCTTGCTGCTTAGCAATTAATGAAATTGTTTCAGCGTTACCCAGCAAAATACAGTTAGCAATATTTCGTTGAGCACAAATAGTGGCGGCCTTAATGGTACGTGGCTCTTCACCTTCAGGCAGTACAATGGTCTTTTTGGCTCGGCGCGCCATTTCAGTTAATTGATAACGGAAAGCGGCAGGAGACAAGCGGCGTTGACGACTAGACACTTGCGTTAAGGTGCTAATCCAATGCTTATCAATATGGCTGGCCATAAATTCTTGCACTTGATGAATACGTTCGTTGTCATCAACTGGCACTTCGTGATTAAAGTTTTGCAAGTTGATTGAAGTTTGCCACGTATTGGTTTCAACTAACAAAATGGGTAAACCAGTCGCCATTGCTTGTTGACATAAGGCCATGACTGCTTCTTCTGGTTCATAATCATTGGTGAGCAGTAAAGCACCAACCTTAACGCCATTCATTGCGGCTAAACATGCAGAAACAATAACGTCAGAGCGGTCACCAGAGGCGACTAATAATTTGTCAGCGACAAAATTCTCAACCATGTTAGGAATACTGCGTGCGCAGAAACTGGTACTGCGTAAACGTCGGGTATGTATTTCACCTTCGTTTAATACCTTGGCATCAAGGTGTCGACACAAATCAATCACACGCGGCGCGATGATATTTTCATTCCATGGCACATAACCTAATACGCGAATTGGACTGCGACCAAATAACTGGAATACTTCCATTTGCTTTTGCTGGTTGTTGCTTTTTTCGCCGGCCAAATCAGGTCGAATTACGCCATTGGCATCAATCGGTGCATTGATTTGATTTACGATACAGCCCAAAATTCGTTCTGAGTCGGTGCCACCAAAGCTTTGGCATGCAATTTCGATTCGTTCTTTTTGTTGAATAGCATTGTCGCTACCCGGTGAAGTAACAAAAACAACTTCAGCGTCTAACGCACGAGCTATGTCATTATTAAGGCTGCTTGAGAACTGGTGCTTTCGGCTCGGTACTAGGCCTTCAATAATTAAAATATCATTATTGAGCAGTGCTTGGTTTGCTCGTTCGACAATTTCTTCAAGCAAGGTATCGGCTTGATCATTACTCATTAAACCAGCAACGTAGGCCGAGCTAAAAGGCTGTGGCGGTTTGATATTAGGATTTTTACCAATAATAGCGGTCGAGCGTTCGCAGCCATTGTCGCTCGGTTGTGCGACTGGTTTAAAAAAGTTTACCTTAACGCCATGGCGCTCTAGCGCATGGACCAGTCCGAGGCTAACAGATGTTAAACCAACACCTGAACAGACCGGGACTAGCATAATAGTTCTTGCCATTATTATTGCTCCAACGTTGCGATTAAGCTGATAGCATCTTGAGCGATAACCAGTTCTTCATCGGTTGGAATAACGATGGCTTTCGGACCTGTTGAACCATTGATAAATCCAGCATTGCCAAAACGAGCATCAAGGTTAGCTTGTTTGTCGACTGTGAAGCCAAATATCTTAAGTAATGATAAAACTTTGGCGCGAATTACGTCTGAATTCTCACCAATGCCACCAGTAAAGACGACAGCGTCTAGCTCACCTAATGGTACGGTATAAGATGCGATATATTTAGCTAACCGATAACAGAAAATATCAAGGGCCAGTTGAGCGCCAGCGTGACCTTCTTCAGCTGCTTCTTCGATTAAACGACAATCGTTAGATAGTTCAGAAATGCCTAACAAGCCACTTTTCTTGTTAAATAACTCGGTTACTTGGCTTTGATCATAGTTCAATTGTTCGATCAAGTAGTTATTAATGGCTGGATCAAGGTCACCGCAACGCGTGCCCATCACTAAGCCTTCAAGTGGAGTAAGACCCATGCTGGTGTCGACACTTAGGCCATTGGCAATAGCGGTAACACTGGCACCGTTACCTAAGTGGGCGCAAATGATATTGGTTTGATTAACTGGCTTGTTAAGCATTTTTGCAGCTTGACCGCTAATGTAGAAATGGCTAGTACCATGAAAGCCGTAGCGACGGATGCCATTCTTCTTATATAACTCATAAGGTAGCGCATATAAATAAGCATGAGCAGGAATAGTTTGGTGATAGGCTGTGTCAAATACTGCAACTTGTGGCAACGTTGGAAATGCAAGAATAGCCGCATTAATGCCGACAATATTGGCAGGGTTATGCAATGGCGCCAACTGCGATACTTGTTCTATCTCTGCGATAATTTCAGGGTTAATTAACGCTGATGTTTTAAACTTCTCACCACCGTGTACGACACGATGACCAACCGCCACAATGCGATCGTCTAAACCGTATTCTTTCAACTGAGCCACTAAGGTATCAATCGCACTTTGGTGCATAGCACCTGCGCTTAATTTAATAGTCTCTTTGTTGCCATTATATTTAATTTTAATAAAAGGGCTGTCTGAGCCTAATGAATCAGCTAAGCCAGAAAGGATTTGTTGTTCAGTTTTGCTATCAACTAATGCGAATTTCAGCGAAGAACTACCGCAGTTTAGAACGAAAACAAGTGAGTTTGTCATTTATGCTACCAAATTGTGTTGTATGCAATCATAATTAATAAAAGTGCTGTCGCGTGAACTATTACACGTTATTAGGACTAAAATTAATGAAGATTGGAATTACTAGAAGTTACCAGTTAATCTTATTAAAAGTGAAAAAAAATGAATTGTCGCGCTTAAAACAGATATAGTACAATTATACTAATTGTTTTGGGTTTGATATAGGCGCTAGCCGTAAAATTATGACGTTGGCATCACAAAAGCTCATTTTTTTAGCACATCGTATAGTTTTTACCCGTTGAGGATAGATAATGACTGAATTAGTTAAGCTAATTGCTCTTGGGCGTAAATATCAAAAACTGTGGCCGATTAAAGGTGAACTTAGTGTCATTTTTAAAGAGCCGAAAATCATCACTCTATGTCTATTAGTGCAAAAAACCGCGCCAGCAATTGCTTGCCTTTCTTTCGTCGCTCAGTTTACATACTTTGGCGCTGATGTTATCCCGCGGGCCTTAGCAATGTCATTGCTCATTGTTAGCATGCCTTATCAAGGGCTTATTTGGTTAGGGCATAGATCTCAACAACCGTTGTCTCATAACTTGATTAACTGGTGCAGCGAAATTCGCACTCAAATGGTTAACGCTGGTATGTATGTTAAACCGGTCACGCCTAAGGCGAGTTATATGGATATGGCTCAGCTGCTAAATGATGCTTACGCGAAATTAAATAAAGCCTTTCAATTACCTTAATCATTTTTATAAACCAACGTTCTTACTGATGCAGCGGCTCTATGCCGCTGATACCTATCTATTATATTACCCGCTGCTTGATCCAGATCTTAGAACCATTGACGAATCTATTTTATGATTAGATCATCGTTATTAGTAGGGGATCCGCATGATAAAAATTTCTGTGCTTATATTGGGTTGCATAACCACGCTGATTATCCTGTTGGTTAATCAGCTCATTTTTATACTGATAGCGGCCTATAGTGGAATTGCGGGTAATGAACATCAATTGTGGTTACAGTACCAAGGCATAATTTGGCAAGTTATGGGGCTGGCGACGTTGTGTGGTTCGATGTGGCTTGGTGGTTTGACGGTTCGCCTGATGGTGACACATTATCGGGCGTTACACGGTTTTATCGTTGCCTGTGTGATTAGTGGCACATTTATTGGGAGCTTGAGCGATCGCGGTCAATTAACCGCGATGTCAATGGTGGTATTTTTGTTGGCTGCAGTCTGTGGCGCTTTGGGGGCACACGGTTTACCTTGGCGAAAATTAAAGCGGGATTTCAACTAAAGTTGTCTGCGCTAACGGTGTTAGATAACGAGTCGTGATGGTCATGTTTTGGTTAGATGGTGCTTTTACCGTTAGGGCCATTCGGTGGTCTTTACTCGCTTCAAACAGCCAGCTTTGCCAATGTGCCGGGTTGTCATTTCGCTGCGCGCAAAAACTAAGTTTAACCTGTGCTCTGTTGCTTAAATCAAAACTAAAGTGGTTGAGTGGAATCGCTAAACCATCGCCACAGGCTTTAATATAAGACTCTTTAAGGGTCCAGTAATCATAAAAATGCCAAGGTTGCTGTGCGTGTTCAAATTGCTGTAGTGCCTCAATTTCCGTGGCTGAAAAATAACGCGGTGCCAACTTGTATGTATCACTATTACGTTTGGTATATTCAACATCAATGCCTAATGGAAATGACTTTGTTACCGCGCAGACAATCATGTCATTAGCATGAGACAGGTTGAATTCGAGACTTACTGATGAATCTTTTAAGTAGGGCTTACCGTTGAATCCACGACCAAATTGCCAATCTTGCGGCTTAACATCGCCGTAGTGCGATAATATGCAGCGTATAAAAGCGCGTGTCACTAATCCACTGTGCTGGTCGGCAGGGCGAATGTAACGATTCACTTTATGCTGCTCGTCACTGCTCAGTAAATCAAAATATTGAGTGAGCAATTGTTTATCGGTGATTGTGCTAGGGCGCACCAGCCAGATATCGATTTGATTGTTTGATAAGGTAAGTATGGACAAAGCAGCACGTTCATTAGTTAAAGGAAGTCGATGATAACATGGTTACCCTAGCCGAGATAACAGCTTTGCGTAGGGGTGATGCAATTGCCATTGATAGCCGTGACCAACAACCAAGACCGTTAAGGTGTTGGTTGTGATCATTTTAATCAATGTTGCCAGTGAATTAATGAGCCGCCAGTAACTAGAATGACTGTTTGACCTTAACGATCACTTGCATGCTATCAATTGTATCGTTGTTACTGAGGGGAAAGGCCAAATCTAGGTGAATAATATGGTTGGCATCAGCTCGGGTTGGCGTTAAGCGCAGACCAACCCCTATATCGCTGATAAATTGGCTATGATTAGTTTGAGCTGCCTGTTGTTCGCTTTGCCATACTTTTCCTATGTCAAAATAAACAGCTGCTCCGACCCGCACCAATTGATACAAATAAATGTCACTGTAATAACGTTCTTCGATGGATATTACGGCACTGTGCTTTGCTTCAAGAAAGCGTAATGGATAACCACGTAATCCGGTGTTGCCACCAAGAAATAATTGTTTTTCTCGGTGCAGTTTATCGGTTGAATTGATGTTTATTGAGCTAAAGAACACCCAATCTGGTGAATGGAAGTTATAATAATCGCTCTTGAAGTGAAATAATTGCTGATCTGCTTGCAAGTTGTCACCTTGCCATCGCCCCTCAAAAGAAGCCGTTAAATCGACAAGTTGTTGATCGAATTTAAAAGCGTTTTTCAGCTCTGTCTTTAGTATGATTTGGTTTTGATCGTCACTTAGCGATTGATCACTGTAGCCAACTAATGCACTAACATAGCGGCCTAAATTAATATCTTCGGTGCGCTTTATCGAACGATAATTTTGGAGCTTAATGTAGTTATCTTCTAATAGCTCGACACTTAACCAAGGGTATACCGCTTTCCTGTCGCTTGGCACGATATCGAGCGGGTTATGCAGTGATTTTGTTAAAAAGCTATCTTGTTCTATTGATAGGCCATAGCGCCAGCGGACACTCTTTTTATTTTCATAGCCGCGAGAGTGACCGAAGAAAAGACTAGAATGTTGTAATTTATGTTCAAATTCACTGCTTAGTTCGGTGTCATGATAAATTGAATCGATTCGCTTTTCGTTATTGTATTTGGCACCATAAGTGTAGGTACTCGCGAGTGAATAGAAGGGGAGTTTGAAGCTGGCAAATTGACGATAACCATCGCTATTATCGCTAAACTCAAGACTTATTTGACGGCGAGTACCCATAATATTAGGATCTTTGTAGCTAATTAAATACTCGGTTCGTTGATCCGCTTCACTGCGGGCAACGGTAATACGTTTACCTGTGCCCAAGAAATTTGAATCACTAATCGCCATTGTTGTTTTAGACTCGCCGCCACTACGAGATACACTGAACGATGGGGTTAGTGACCACAAATCTCGGGTGGTAACTTCAACGTCGACTTGGTTGTTACATAAACTTAACGGTCGAATTCGTGCGCCGTAAATATACTTTCTACCGCGTAGCAGCCGTTCTGATTCTTGCTGGGTGGCTTGAGTATAAAGCTCGCCTGATTTAAATAGTATGTTATCGGTAATGACTTGTTCTTTAGTAACGATATGAAACGAATTGAGTGTGCGGAAAAGCCAGTTTTGTTCGTCAGGGTTTTGTTCATTAAATACGTTATAACGATTAATGCGGATGTTGTTGACCGTGGTGTTTTCATTGATTAAATGCTCGGGGAGCAGTTCAACATCGTCGGTCAGTGCTAATTCAAAAGGTGCCGATAATTGATTCTGACTAAGCCATTGACAATTAGTCAATTTGGCATTGACTTGATAGCTCGCACACAACAACAGCATGCTGGTTATTCTTTTTGTTGCTAGGTTAACCTTGATGATGGAAAACTCCTTGTTCCATTAATTAGACAGTTAACAGTCTTAGTCATTTATTCATATCATAGAAGTTATGTTAGGATCTAACAATATTTTTATTTTATAGGTCAATTTGATGTTGAAATACCAAGTTATTCCGGTCACTGCTTTTTCACAAAATTGTACGGTGTTGTGGTGTGATCAAACACTGCGGGGTGCTGTTGTCGATCCCGGTGGTGATATTGAACTTATCATTGATGCAATTGAACAACACGAGATTACGATTGAAAAAATATTACTGACTCACGCTCATATTGATCATGCCGGTGGTACAGCTCAACTAGCGAAACAGCTAAACTTAACCATTGAAGGCCCGCATAAAGAAGATAAATTTTGGATTGACGCCTTAGATCAACAAGCGCAAATGTTTGGTTTTGATCCTGTCGAAAGTTTCACCCCAGATCGCTGGCTTGAGCAAGGGGATGTTGTGTCGGTTGGCAATGAAGTATTGCAAGTGATATATACTCCAGGGCACACGCCAGGCCATGTCGTTTTTTACTCTAAAACATTAGATAAAGCTTGGGTCGGCGATGTGTTGTTTGCTGGTTCGATTGGTCGCACGGATTTTCCTCGTGGTGACCATCAAACATTGATTGACTCTATTTGTGAAAGGTTATGGCCGTTAGGCAATAGTGTCGAATTTATTTGTGGTCATGGTCCTAATTCAACGTTTGGTCAAGAACGACAAAGTAACCCGTTAGTCGGAGATCGCGTAACGGGCTTGGCATAAATTAACTTATTTTATCTAATCTAATCACAAGTTTAGTTTACACCGGTAGTACTGGTGTTGGCTTCCCGTCGTCATCTACTGCAACAAAACTAAAGGTACCAGTGATCGCCTTTTCACGGTGATCATGGTACATGTCTTCGACATAAATATTCACTTCAACTTTTAAGCTGGTGCGGCCTACATGTACCACTTGACCAACTAACTCAACCAAACTGCCGCCAGGGATCGGATGTTTAAAATCAATGCGATCCGATGAAACCGTCACCAAACGCTTACGACAAAAACGTGTGGCAGCAATAAAAGCAGCCTCATCCATCCAAGATAATGCTTGGCCACCAAAAAGGGTGTCATGGTGATTCGTCGTAAAAGGAAAAATTGCTTTGGTAATACGTGCTTGGCTGTTCTCTAAACGTTCTAAAATGGCAGGATCTTTGATCATAATAAATATTACGCTGGTAAAAGAAGGGATTATACCAAATTTAAAATTAATCTTTTAGGTTTAGATAGATAAAGGAATTTTTGGATATTGTTTAATAACAAGGATAGTTATTTTTAGAGGTTACTAAAATATTAATTGTTTAGTAAGAATTACAGCGTCGCGATGAAGTCAGTGCGAGGTGCTAGTTTATATTATCGATGGTCAGGGATAGCGATTCGATCGGGTTGTAAGAGTAGAAGATGCTATCGTAACTTAGCTGATTTTTTGAGATAAGATGATTTTTTAGCAAGAATTTCAGCGTCTCTGACGAAGTCAGTGCGAGATACTGATTTTTATCACCGATGGTCAGGGATAGTGGTGGACGATACTGGGCTCGAACCAGTGACCCTCGCCTTGTAAGGGCGATGCTCTCCCAACTGAGCTAATCGTCCTCAGGGGTATAAAAGATAAGTTTTACATTTTAATCTAAAAAATGGTGGACGATACTGGGCTCGAACCAGTGACCCTCGCCTTGTAAGGGCGATGCTCTCCCAACTGAGCTAATCGTCCTCAGGGGTACAAGATAAGTTTTACATTTTAATCTAAAAAATGGTGGACGATACTGGGCTCGAACCAGTGACCCTCGCCTTGTAAGGGCGATGCTCTCCCAACTGAGCTAATCGTCCGGGATAGTAATACTGATATTTTTCTTCTTAGTAAAAGAATAGGGCGATGTTCTCCACAATGTGGCACTAATCGTCCGGGGTAGTAATACTAATGTTTTGATTCTTTAGTAAGAATTACAGCGTCGCTGACAAAGTCAGTGCGAGATGCTGGTTTCTATCACCGATGGTATGGGATAGTGGTGGACGATACTGGGCTCGAACCAGTGACCCTCGCCTTGTAAGGGCGATGCTCTCCCAACTGAGCTAATCGTCCGGGATAGTAATACTGATATTTTTCTTCTTAGTAAGAGAATAGGGCGATGTTCTCCACAATGTGGCACTAACCGTCCGGGTAGTAATACTAATGTTTTTCTTCTTTAGCTAGAATAGAAACTAAGTTTGTTTAACTGCGTTAATCTCCCTTGGTTTCGGGAGCGTATTATAGAGAGACTCTGTTTAGAGTCAATGGTTTTTTTTTAGATATGGATTGAGTGGTTGCTTTTAAATCGTTTTGCTTGTTGTTGTATTAAATTGCGTCAATATCCGGTTGAATTATGTCACATATTGCTAAAAATGGATAAACCAGATGATTTTAAATAGACAGTTATGCTTTTGAATTGGCTTTATAGATTGTAGTTATTGGTTATCTTGTTAAAATATGCGTCATTATTTTGCTGTGTATACAATTATTAAGACACAGTCGCTTTCTACATAAGGTTAATCATTGATTATGACAATCAAAACACGTTTTGCTCCTAGCCCTACTGGCTATTTACATGTTGGTGGTGCACGTACTGCACTTTATTCTTGGTTATATGCCCAGAAAATGGGTGGCGAATTTGTCTTGCGGATTGAAGACACCGACATTGAGCGTTCAACGCAAGCGGCTATCGATGCGATTATGGAAGGAATGGAGTGGTTAGGACTAGAATGGAATGAAGGGCCGTATTATCAAACCAAACGTTTTGATCGTTACAAAGAATTAATTGCGCAGTTATTAGAGCAAGATAAAGCTTATCGTTGTTACTGTCCGAGTGAGCGCTTAGATGCTATGCGTGAAGAGCAAATGGCTAATGGTGAAAAACCTCGTTACGACGGTTGTTGTCGTAATTTGAGTGAATACCCAACGGATGTTGATCACGTTATTCGTTTTAAAACGCCGCAAGAAGGCAGCGTTACTTTTACCGATCATGTACGTGGTGATATAGAAACTCAAAACAGTGAGCTTGACGATTTAATTATTCAACGCACCGATGGCAGCCCAACGTATAACTTCTGTGTTGTGATTGATGACTGGGATATGGATATTACCCATGTTGTTCGTGGTGAAGATCATGTGAACAATACGCCGCGCCAAATTAATATTCTAAAAGCATTAGGCGCGCCTATTCCTGAATATGCACACGTGTCGATGATTTTGGGTGATGATGGTAAAAAGTTATCTAAGCGTCATGGCGCTGTTGGTGTAATGCAATACCGTGATGACGGTTTCTTGCCTGAAGCATTATTAAACTATTTAGTACGCTTGGGTTGGTCGCATGGCGATCAAGAAGTTTTCTCTATTGATGAAATGAAAGAACACTTCTCACTGGATGGTATTAATAAAGCCGCTTCTGGTTTTAACACTGAAAAATTATTATGGTTAAACAACCACTATATAAAGACCATGGATCCTAGCTATGTAGCAAAGCATCTACAATGGCATATGGAAGAGCAGGGCATTGATATGTCTAATGGTCCGGCGTTAACAGAAATTGTTAGTGCGATGGGCGAGCGTGTAAATACCCTTAAAGAGTTGGCAGCGGCAAGTAAGTACTGTTATGTCGACTTTGAAGAGTTTGACGCTAACGCCGCTAAAAAGCATTTACGTGGCGTGGCATTAGCACCTCTTGAGTTAGTTGCTACTAAATTAGCAGCTATAGATGAGTGGACGGCCGAAAACATTCAACAAGCTATAGAAGCAACGGCTAGCGAGTTAGAAGTAGGCATGGGTAAAGTAGGTATGCCGTTACGGGTAGCTGTTACCGGAGCAGGCCAATCACCAGGGTTAGATATTACCCTTAAACTCGTTGGTAAAGCCCGTAGCGTTGAAAGAATAGCCGAAGCGGTTAAATTTGTAGCTGCTAGAATTAATTCTTAAAAAAGGGGTTGACTCTTTTGTTCGAGGTGCATAGAATGCGCCTCGTTGTCAGGGAGGAGTCATCCACCAAGGCAGCAAAAATTAGTTCGGGGCTATAGCTCAGCTGGGAGAGCGCTTCGCTGGCAGCGAAGAGGTCTGCGGTTCGATCCCGCATAGCTCCACCAAACTAATTTGTTATTAAGAGATGTGTCCCCTTCGTCTAGTGGCCTAGGACACCGCCCTTTCACGGCGGTAACAGGGGTTCGAAACCCCTAGGGGACGCCAACTTAGTGACAAAATAGAGATAAGAAATTGATTGTGTCCCCTTCGTCTAGTGGCCTAGGACACCGCCCTTTCACGGCGGTAACAGGGGTTCGAAACCCCTAGGGGACGCCACCATCTTCTTGTTTCGTAGTATTATGCATAAGTATCTTTTTTAGTTACATTTGCGCAGTGTGTCCCCTTCGTCTAGTGGCCTAGGACACCGCCCTTTCACGGCGGTAACAGGGGTTCGAAACCCCTAGGGGACGCCAACAATAATACGAACTAAATTTTGATAAAAGTAAAACGCTGTGTCCCCTTCGTCTAGTGGCCTAGGACACCGCCCTTTCACGGCGGTAACAGGGGTTCGAAACCCCTAGGGGACGCCAACTTTTACTCTAATCGAAATGCATTGAATGCAATAGCTGTGTCCCCTTCGTCTAGTGGCCTAGGACACCGCCCTTTCACGGCGGTAACAGGGGTTCGAAACCCCTAGGGGACGCCAACATTGCGCTAAATAAAAGAACAAAGAAAGTTCCAGGGTCCCCTTCGTCTAGTGGCCTAGGACACCGCCCTTTCACGGCGGTAACAGGGGTTCGAAACCCCTAGGGGACGCCAACTTTACTCTGGGTAACCAGAAGTAACGTCAAGTTACACGCAAACAACCACCTGACACGGTGGTTTTTTTGTGCCTAAAATTTACCTATCTATATCACCTTGATCATGGTGAAAACATAACGTGTATTATTTAAAAATATTTGTAATATTTTGAGCTAAAGCTGCGAATAAGCTTTGTTCTGTGCTAATACTTGCTTAAATTATTGATGGCGTTTATTCTTCCTATAACTTTCTATACGGAACTTATTTTAAGGAATATATATGTATCCAAATCTTAAAAGCATTGGCATTGAAAACTTCGATGAAATTGAACGTTATACAATTCGTCAAGAAGAAAACAATGACATCTTAAAAATTTATTTTCAAAAAGCCCCTCGTGATTTTTTTGGCAAGAGTGTTAAATTTAAATTTAAACGACAGAG
>Ga0209395_1002184_pt1 | contig 26242 bp, 23 predicted proteins | sample GOMGulsemesocosm_3_FD_184635 | JGI IMG/M metagenome (GOLD analysis project Ga0209395, IMG submission 184635) | Methane-oxidizing microbial communities from mesocosms in the Gulf of Mexico - GOM9D Gulf of Mexico (SPAdes) (version 2) | ecosystem: Environmental > Aquatic > Marine > Cold seeps... | reverse complement strand
TCCAACCACAATAAAATGACTGAACTTACCTTGCGTAAAATCTCTTTCTCTATTCTTATTACTTTGCACACCAAAAAATGCAGCACCAACACTTTTAAACACTTCTTTTAAATTGCTTTTATCGCTCATCACTTACTCCTGTTTATTTAATAGTAAATAATTATTCTGACGTTAATAAGTTTTTTAGTTTCTACTCACTTAATCTCGTCGTTTATATTTTGCATCTTTTTTCCTTTGTTTTCATTCTTAAATATTTTATAAATATGATCTACAAATTTATGAGTACTGTGAAAAATAAGAATATGCAAAGGCATTTTAAGTAAATGACCTCTAATAATGGCACAGAAAACGGCTATTTTAGTTTTGAAATCTGATAAACTTGGATGTAAAGGAGCTAAAACATTAATAAAGATAAAATCGGCAAATATTAGGCTTGTTCTATTTGGTGTTGCGTTATTAACCGCATTAACAAAGGACTGCGGAAAAGATGTATTATTAATCCTTTGGCAATAACGAAGAGCATAAAATAGCTCAACTTCAAAATTTGAATCAATTGCCAGATGGTGAAGATCATCCCAAAATTTTTGTTTTTTATCAACCTCACTAAACATTATATGTAAATCAGATAAATCCCTAAATCCATTTTTGAAGTCTTCGTTGAAAAACAAATGAATAATACTATGTAAAACCATAGCATGATGGCTTAAGGTATAGAGCCCTTCCTTAGTTATATGTGGGTTCTTTATAAAAATATTTATATCTGGAGCGCGACCAGAAATAGGAGGTAAAAGATTGTGATGTATATCGGCTATAGTGCCTCTACTTGCTTGTTGCATAGGAGGTATTTCATGAGCCCATTCTCTGTAATATCTTTGATCGTAATTATCTAGTTGTTGTGTAAACCAGCCGGAAAAAGAGAGTTTCTTCTCAATATCTCTAAGATCATTTTTTTGTACCAGTATATCCATATCCGAATATATACGACCAATAGAGGCAGAAGAGTCACGGAGTGTATATGCGACACCTTTTAAAAATACTGGCGTGACATCAATTGTTTTTAAGCTATTGTGTAGTTCAGTTGCCTCAAATCTTGCCTGTTTAGCTTGTCTTTTTGCCTTTATATGAGCGGAATGTAAGTGATGTACTACCTGTTTTGGAAATGAGAGTATACTATTATCATTTTTTGATAAGTAATGAAAACGTGCAAGTAAGTCATTTTCTCTAAGAATAAATATAAAGTGTGCCCACTGTTGTAAAGACAGTCCTAAGGCTTCTTGAGGGGAATTAAAAAGTCGAATCACTTTGTCGGATGTGAAATTATTCATAATCAGATCACCTCTTCTTCCAAGAACGATTTAACCTCAGATAAATTATTATATTGTATTTCAAAACCAGGGCATTCATCGACAATTTTCGAAATTGTGGTAAAGGCGCCTGGCCCAATAACATTGTAATTGAAGCTGTTACTAGCAAGTTGCATAAAAGTATCTGTTTGATCTAATTGGTAAATATCTAGTGTTGTCTTAGGGGTATATTTTGGAAATACAACACCGACTATCTCTGCTTTAACTTTACCTTGTTCGACACTACTTTTAGGTGGCTTTACGTGAGCAACATCGCCTTTTTGCGTATCTTTTGCAATTTCAGACATTATGATTTCAGGAAACCATTCTTTTACTAACCTAATCGACGAATTTTTGAGGCTGATGGGTCTGACAAAGGGTATAACAGTTCTAGTATTAAGCTCTATAATGGTCATTTCATCTGAAAGCAAACGCCAACCATTCATAGTTAAATAAGCAGTTAACGTACTTTTACCTGAACCAGGTGGAGCGGGGAATATAACTGCCTTATTGTCTTTGGCCAACACCGCAGAGTGAATAATAAGCCAATTTACCTCAGTTGAAGCTACGCTCCAATTCATTCCCCATTCAAGGAATGCATGGGCTTGTGATAAAGGTAATGGAATAAATGGTTCTTGATTGTCGCAGTAAAAGTGGGCCTGAGGCCTTATTATTTTCCTAACTCCTTGCGATCCTTTTATGGCGACATTAAAGTCGATAAAATTGTCTGCCGAATCTAATATTTTATCGTGATCACTATAAATACACTCTACATGCTTTTTAACTGCAGCTAAGGTAGTATCTATTGAAAAATTATAAGGAGGAATCGAAACTATTGTCTTGTTTATCATGAATAATAGTATGAAGTTATAATGTTAACTACTGTACGCTAAGACGTTTTACCTGTGAAGAGTTCTTCGAAAGAAAATGAAGTAACAGCTAATAATTCGTCTTTAGATGAGACAAAAGTTGTTTCGCCTGATACTTTATTATAAATAACGAAGCCAGAATCATCGCTGGCTTTATATATCGAATAGTTTAACGTCTGATTAACAGGCATAATTAATTACAGGCAAGTTGTTTGCCTACATGATGTTGTGTAATTATATCACCGAGTTCATTGTTTATCTGGCTAGCACCATATTGGTCTGCTTGATCCCATAAATATTCCGCATAGGCTTCTGCGCTGCTAAACGTACCATTTGTAACAACTGGCCAATAAACCACGCCATCCCCATTAGGACCACCATCCGTACTCCGTGCTGCGTTTATATACATGGTGGCTAGTTGTGCATTAACTCCATTTAAGTCGATAAAATGTTGGAGATTGTTATTTTCGTCAGGACTGGTTTCCTTATCATTAAAAGGTGCTCTTGTTAGTCCGAATACACTTTTCCATGTTAAAATAAGATAACTACTTACTTCAGTATGATGCTTGTTACTAGTTCTGTAACGACCATGTGAAAAAATAGCTAGGTCTTCACATTCACTCCAACCTGAAACGTTACCTGACATATTGCCAGAAATAAGACGGCCAGCCCAGACTGAATGAGCGGGAATTGACGCAATTGTTGCACCAATGGTTGCTTTTTTAAGAAAACTACGACGAGTTTTTGTGTGTTTTAAATCCTGAGAACATTGCTCTTTCTCAAGTTGTTTTGAATTTGATTCGGCCATGTAAAAACTGCTCCGTGATGACGATTATTAAATTAAAATACTACAATCGAAAATAAAACTATATTTTCACTTGCCTGCAAAAATTATACCGTTCAGAAAATAAGTCATAATAACAATAAATTAAAACTATGACTAATTAATTAGTTTTGAAATCTGTAAAGTATTTCGACACTCGTTTATCCATCTATTCGTCACTGTTGCCTTGTGCATATACTCGGCTTTTTTGTTTTAAAAGCTTATCAACATACCGTGCCATTTTAACTTTTTGTTTGATGGTTGTTTCAAGTATCTCTTCAACTTCCCTGAGTACTTCTTTTATACTTTCAACATTTTCCGTTGAATTAACCACAACCTGTTTATTAGGTTCTACATTTGAAAGTTTCTGTGAATTTAACGAACCGGTAAGTTCAACTTCCATTTCCTGTGAAACTTCCAAAATCGCTTCACTATTAATTTGTTCAAGCTCTTCTAAAAAACCAAAAAGTAATAACCGATCAACAAAAATATTAATTTTTCTCGGTACACCCAAGGTTTTTTCATAAATAATATCAAAACCGGCATCTGAAAAAAGCTCTTCTTTGTTGCAGCCCGCTTGTTGTAGCCGGTGATTGATATATTCCTTAACTTCTTCACAAGAGAGTGGTTTTAAGTGAGCAGAAGCGATTATACGTTGTCTAAATTGCTCCATATTAGGCGCTTGAATGATTTCTTTAAGCTCCTCCTGTCCTAAGAGAAAACTTTGAATAAGCGGTTTATTATCTAACTGAAAATTAGACAACATACGTAATTCTTCCACAGTTTCTGCGGGTAAATTCTGTGCTTCATCAACAATGAGTAGTGCTCGTTTACTTTGTTTGTTTAGCGATATTAAAAATTGCTCTATGGCTTGTAGATGATCTGCTTTACTGTCACCTTTAACTGAAATTTTAAACTCTGCGCAAATTATTTCCAAGAGTTCGTGTGGGGCAAGTTTTGTAGTCACTAATTGCGCAGCAACAATACTTTCATCGGCCAAATTATTGAGTAAATTTCTCGCTATCGTCGTTTTTCCAGTACCTATAGGCCCTGTTACAACAATAAAGCCTTCGCCCTGATCTAGTCCATATTGAAGGTAAGACATCGCACGTTGATGATGATTTGAGGCAAAGAAAAAACGGGGATCCGGGCTTAATTGAAAAGGACGTTCTTTAAAGCTGTAATAATTTTCATACATATTAAAAGTTTTTCTTTATATTAATTGATGCGCGAGTTTCTTCATAAGTACGTAAATCGTTACTTGAATCTCTATTTAGGTATTGAATGCTGAGACTTGTTGAAAGGGAATTTGCAAAATCTCGAGTATAAGCGGTAGCAACTGTTCGATAAAAATCCTCTTGACCACTACTTTGTCTTTTATCTTTGTCTATTTCTAGTTGAGAAAAAGAATAGCTTAAACTTAAATTACTACGTCTCGATATCTTTCTATTAATAGATAACGAGGCTACGAGGGTATTATTTATAATTTTAGTGGTTAAACGTTCACTTTCATTATTCGATATATTTAAACTGAAAGATGTTCTGGTCAAATTTAAAGTAGAACTCCATGAAAGACTCTTATTTAAGGAGAAGTCATCACTTGGCAGCAATACCTGCTCACTAACAGGGACTAGTCGATAACTATCCAAATCAATAGTTTTATCGTTAGCAGCATAACAATTTGACAAACTATCGGAAGCAATAGAGTCGGAGGGACAAAAATAGTAACCGAGTAAGCTTAGTTGATAGTTATTACGGTCAAAAGCCTGAACAGTTTCGGTGTAAGTAATATTATTGGTTAATTTTCTGTTGGAATGATTAAAACTAAGATTGTATGAATCACCATAAAAACGTTGGCTAAAACCTGCTTGTAAAGATGTTCTTGAGGAAGGTTGCCAGCTAATATTAGCAGAGAGGTGATCGGAGTTTTTATTGTTATCTACATAATTATAAGAAATATCGAGTAACAAGTGTGACGAGAGTTGCCACTTTAATCCTGTACCCCAAGATGTCATGCCGTTGCTTTGATTGTTGCTAATACTCCCGGTAGAATTTTCATCATAAACACTAACATAAGGAGTTAAGTTGTAAGGTGTATAAAAACCAAGTTTTAACCTGTAGTTATAATTTTCACCAGATAAGGAATTATTTTCTCTTTTAGAGTAGTTACTATCGACTTGCCAAAATAAATAACGTAGCGAATTGCCATTTTGAGTATTAAATCTCGCTGATACACCTTCACTTTCACCAATATTATCTTCTGATTGATTAAAGTTATAATTTACAGCTGAATTTATTACAAAAGCGCTATTAGTGACACTATATTCAAATCCGGTTTTATATTGCTGAGTCTCAATGGTATCACCAGAGACAATATCAGCTAAACTATTATTTGCCGTATTTCTACTTTGGTTTTGAATACTGGCACTAGCAGTTAATGCAGGCCCATTTGTCCATAGCGTCATTCTGCTATTTGCAGTAAGCGTTTTAAAATCACGGTCTAAATCGTGATCTCGGCTATAAGATGCATAGGTGGAATTGCCGTTCAATGAGAACTGAACTCTATTAGAAACAAAGCTAGTGTTAAGCCTAGCGGACGTTTGGTTTACATAATTTGGCGATGAACTGTTTGTTAAAAGATCAGCTTTATCAGTGTAAGTTTCATTGACTGAAATGCTAGGATCAAATGTCCATTCACCTGCAGAAACTAAAGGTGATAATCCAAATAGCACTAAATAGCTTAAATAACTACTCTTTGGAGCCATATCCATAGCCATAATACCCATATAAATCCTTAGACGATTTAAGTGTTTTATTCATTACCAAGCCAATCGCCATGTCTTTATTTAATAAACTAGTGGCCTTTTTGACATCTTCGAGTTTAGTTTTTGATTCTTCAACGACAACGATAGCCTGCCCCATTAAATTGGACAGAACAGGTGTTTCTGTAACACCTAATATAGGAGGGCAATCAAAAATCACGATCCTGTCAGGGTAGCGTTCAGCCAATTCTTTTGCTATATCTACCATACGATTACTGGCTAATAGCTCATTCGTCAAATGATGTCGCTTTCCTGAAGGAATAATCTTAAGATTTGAAATGTTAGTGCTGTAAATTATATCCTTTACTGAATCTAACTCTGAAAGTAGTAGTTCAATAAGGCCGACTTTAGTTTCAAAGCCCAATTCTCTTTCTATGCTAGGGCGTAATACATCAGCATCTACAAGTAATACCGTCTTATCTTGTTCTAAGGCGATACTTAACGCCAAGTTTATCGAGATAAAAGTTTTACCTTCATTAGGATTAGAACTGCTCACCATAATTAAATTACTATTATCAAGCGTTTTAGAGGCTTTTCCAAAAGCATTATTAAGTAATTTACGTTTGATTTGTCTAAATTCTTCTTGTGTAATCTTCCTTGTACCAGCGTCGAACATATAGCCACGGCTAAGCATACTTTCTTTATCTATATATATTTCTGCAGTAGTAGTATGCGAACTACTTTTTATAGTAGGTGACGTTTTTAGTGAAAGTTCACCTTCAGGAAGAGTCTTGGCAATGACATTCTCTACGTTTTCAACAATACCTTTCTGTTCTTTTTTATTCTGTTTTTGTTTAGCTAAAGCTTTTTCAATGGTACTCATCACTAAAGAATCCTTTGCAGTGGCGCTTGAATTAAACTTGGGAACATAAAGTAACTAATAAATAATATCAATATCCCAAGTAATACGGCATTGGAAGCCATAAAAATAATTGTTTTACGACGATGCCAACGCTGTAATCCCAAATTCTCGTTTGCAGAGACCACACCAAAAATAGGTATTCCTGTCGCTTTTGAAAGCTGTACACTTGAAGTAACTACAGGGTTAAGTAGGCTCATTAGTAATGATAAACCGATACCAACTCCTATCCCTAGAACCATAACAACACCAAACAAGACGTAACGCATAGGACCTGCTGGCTTTGATGGGGCACGAGGGGGGTCAATCACCCTAAAATTGATTTTATCTGTCGTTTCATCGGCTTGTTGAGCAAGTTGGGCCGTTTCTCTTCTACTTAAAAGTTGAGTGTGTTTTCCTTTTATAATCGAATATCCTCGATTTAATGCGATTCGTTCTGCTTCTATCTCGGGTAAAATATGAATTTGGCTTTCTAAGGCAACGATATCATCACTATAGTTTTTAGCTCGGACATTTAAGGAGGCAATTTCAGTTTGGAACTGATTAACTTGGATCTGTACTTGTTGCATTACTGGACTTTGATTAGGTGCGTTGTAGCCATCTTTATTATTTTCAAATGCATTATAATATTTTTCAATTTCTTCTTTTCTTTGTGTACTTAAATATTCTAATCTTCGAGATGCCTCTTTTATTTCAGGGTGTGCATCAGTAAAGCGCAATTTCAGTGCATCAATAGAGGCTTCAAGTTCTGCAATTCTACTATCATAAGTTGTTTGAATAGTATTTTCATCCTGAATCTTATTAACGAGGTTATCACCAGGTATAGCGTCAATTTTTAATTGTTTTTGTGCGGCTTTTAGACGAGTATTCAATTCCAAAATCTCTAGCTTCAAAACCTTAAGTTTTTCTTTTGATGAACTGAGTCTTTGGTAATAACCGCCAGATTGGGGCAATATATCGGAATATTTTCGTGTAAAGTCTGTTACTCTCGCTTCAGCAGCAACTAATCTGTTCTCATATTCCTGTATTTGGGTATTTAGAAATTTTTGGGCGGCATCTGAATCATTACGTGTTTCTCCAAGAGTATTTTCAATAAATACAGTTAATGTTGCTTGAACAATGTTTTTAGCCATCTCTGGGTTTTTATCCATGATAGATATGGTATAAATATTTTCTCTACCAGCACGAGATATTTTCAAACCACTTTTAAGTCGAGCAATGAGATTATTATATTCATCAGGAGTATTGGCTTGAACATCCAAATCCGTCATTCTAGAAATTCTCTCTAGATTAGGTCGACTTAGTAACGTCCTAACCATTAATCTGATCTGATTCTCGGGATTGGTATCTATAGTTAGCCCTCTTAATAAAGGACGTAATAAAGATTGAGTATCAACATATACCCTTGCCTGTGACTTATATACATCTGGCATCGCAGCAACATAATACCAACCTATAGGGCAGATTAGCCATGTAGATATAATGATGTAGCGACGTTTTATCCATATACCTTTTAAGTAATCGAAAAATTGTTCAAGTATTTCTTGCATCTGTACCTCTAAATAACAGGCTAAGCCAATTATTCGTGCTATGGGTTATCTATGAAGATAAATTTAATGTACACATTTTTTATAGTGTACTCTACTATAACTCCTGAAACGGAGGATGTTTAAACTAAAAAAAGTACTTAAAACCAAGCTTCAGGTATAATAATAATATCACCTGGTAACATATCTACATTGGCAATAATGTCGCCGTCAATAAGATTTTCAATGTAGATGTCATATTGTTTTTGCTCGCCATTTTCAATTCTTACCAATACAGCGTCGTTGCCATCTGCAAATTGAGTTAATCCACCTACTTGAATCATTACATCAAGTAAAGTCATATTCTGCTTATAGTTTATAGCCTTAGGTTGAGATGCTTCGCCAATAATTCGTATTTGTTCACTAAATGGCCCAACAAAACCTCCAACAGTGACTGTAACTATGGGGTCTCTCAAATATGTGCTTAAGATTTTTTCGATTTCGCGAGCAAGTTCTGTCGGGGTTTTTCCTGTGACGGGAATATCTTCCACAAGTGATGTTGTGATCATACCGTCAGGTCTAACAGAAAAAGAACCTGATACTTCTGGGTTGCGCCATACAAAAATATTAAGCGAATCACCTGCGCCAATCAGATATCGATATGACGATGTGTCAGTGGTATTGGATGGATATAATGTTGCCGTTGGTAATGGAGAATTACTACATGCAGTAATAAGTTGTGAAATAACAATAAATAATATGACTTTGAGCTTAGTAATAGAACGTATTTCCATGGTAATAACCTTATTTTAACAACTTATGTATTGATAGTTATGTAATAAACTAACAGATTGTATTTGATTTTTACAAGGGATGCACATTTTTAAATATAAATATAAGTCGTTTAGTGACCATAAATCGTTATATTAAAAAACATAAACAGCTGTTACTATATAAAACGCGTGTCTTTACATGAATATGATTATTTTCTTTCTAAGGAAAATTTAATCATTTATATATCATTATATTGAGCAAAGGAAGACCAATTTTCATGTCTAGCCCAAAATTTCGAGATCTTTCCTCTGGTAGCAAATCACTTGTGCTGATAGAACTTTTCTTATTTGCAAGTTCGTTGATGCTAACCGTTTACCTAAATAGCCTACTTCTTATTGTTGAGCATAAAGAAATTCCCAATAATCTACTTGTGGTTAATGGCATTGTGTTTGCCCTTATAGTACAACTTTCGTCGCTTGCATTAGGATTATATAACTCTAAATTGAGAGAGAGTTTTCGAGGGGTTATTCGCCGTTTATTAGTCTCTTTTGCTGTTGCATTTTTTATTGTTACGCTAATCAATCCATTTTATGGTGCTCTATCATTACCTATTGAACTATTAGCAATTACAGCTATCGTTGGCGTGGTCGTCGGTAGTATCTTTCGATATTTCACGCTACAAGTAGATTTCTTTGGCTTTAATAAGCGCAATGTATTGGTTTTAGGTTCAGGTGAGCGTGCTTCAATAATAGAAAAAAGAATGCGCCGCGATGTCGACCGCCAGGGATTTAATGTTCATGGCTTTGTTGTTATGGAGGGCGATACCGAACATGGCATAATTAACGAAAATCGATTAAATATCGAGGGCTCTTTAGTTAATTATGCTTTAGAGCATGATATAGATGAAATTGTTGTTGCCAATGATGAACGCCGTGGCAATTTACCTGTAGATGAATTATTTGCATGTAAAATTCGTGGTGTTGAAATCATAGAAATTTTGGATTTCATCGAAAGAGAAACAGGACAAATTGCTGTAAATTTAATATATCCAAGTTGGGTTATTTATTCTAATGGCTTTGCATCGGCCAATCATCTGAGAAATACCCTTGATTGGATCTTTAATGCAAGTATGGGGCTAATACTTTTCTTCTTAGCATGGCCGATAATGTTAATCACAGCACTGCTTATTAAATTAGATGAAGGCTTAAGTGCTCCCATTTTTTATTTTCAAGAACGTGTTGGTTTAGACGGACAAGCGTTTAATATAATTAAGTTTAGAAGTATGCGACTTGATGCGGAAAAAAATGGCGCGCAAATGGCATGTGAAAATGATGATAGAACAACTAAAATAGGTAATTTTATCCGTAAATATCGTATTGATGAATTACCGCAGATTTTAAATGTTATCCGCGGTGATATGGGGTTTGTTGGGCCACGGCCAGAGCGTCCTGAATTTGTGCAGCAATTAATTAAAAATCTACCTTATTATAATGAACGTCATAATGTGAAACCTGGTTTAACAGGCTGGGCCCAACTTAAGTATCCTTATGGCGTCACTGAAGAAGACTCATTAGAAAAGCTTAAATACGATCTATATTACATCAAACATCGTAGTTTTTTATTAGATCTACTTATTCTCATTCGTACGGTTGAAATTGTATTGTTTGGTAAAGGGCGTTAATTACAAATATGTCATCCAAAATTATTAACGCTATGACTGTAGATGTAGAAGATTATTTTCATGTTTCTGCATTCGAAAAGGTTATTAAACCAATTGATTGGCCAAGTTGTAAACCGACGGTTGATTACAATACCCGGCGATTACTCGATTTATTTGCTCAATATGATACCAAAGCAACTTTTTTCATTTTGGGTTGGGTAGCAGAAGCATTTCCGCAGTTGATCAAAGATATTGCAAACCAAGGACATGAAGTCGCTAGTCATGGCTTCAATCACCGCAGAGCTTCAACGCAAACGCGAGAAGAACTTAAACTAGATATAAGCAACAGTGTTGACCTTTTGGAGCAACATACAGGGCAAAAAGTACTGGGGTACCGCGCACCTAGCTTTTCTATCGGTAAACAAAACGAATGGGCTTTCGAAGTACTTGTTGAGTTGGGGTTGTTATATAGTTCTAGTACTTATCCTATCGAACATGATTTATATGGAACTCCGGAATGGCCGCGTTTTGCTTATAAAAGGCCTGAAGGAATTCTTGAGGTACCTATTCCTACATTACGTAAAAACAATAAGAACATAGGTATAGGTGGTGGTGGATATTTCCGTTTATATCCTTATTTTTTATCCCAAAAGCGTATTAAACAATTTCATAAAGAAGAAAAGCAGCCTTATAGCTTTTATTTTCATCCTTGGGAGATTGACCCAAACCAGCCGAGAGTTAAAGGTGCATCCTTTAAATCAAAAATACGTCATTATATTAATTTAAACCGTATGGAAGGAAAAATAGAGCGTTTGTTGAAAGATTTTGAGTGGTCGACAATGCAAAATGTATATTTGAATAATTCTACAAAATGAAAATCAGAACCTATAAGATATATGCCCGTTTGCGATAGAATATTATCATATATTGGTCGTGGATTGCTTTGACATATTAAGAATAAAAAGAGAATGGAAACTTGAGTATTACATATAATATTGAGACGTTAACCACAGAGAATTTTTCTAAGTGGGATGAATACGTTAAATCTCATCAAGAAGGAACTTTCTTTCACTTATCTGGTTGGCAAAGCGTCATTCAAAAAAGCTTCAATCATTCTTGTTATTTTTTAATGGCGAAAGAGGGCGAAGCAATTTGCGGTGTTTTACCCCTCGTTGAAGTAAAAAGTTTACTATTTGGACATGCCTTAGTATCAACACCTTTTTGTGTCTATGGCGGTGTTTTATCTAACTCAGATGATATAAAAAAATCTTTAGAGAAAAAGGCGATTGAATTAAGTGAAAGCCTAGCCGTTGATTACCTCGAACTTCGTTATAAAAATGAGCAGCATAATAATATGTTACTTAAACAAGGTCACAGTTATTTTGGTTGTGAAATAGCTGTAGATAACGAGCAGATTTTGGCATCTGTTAAAAAGAAACAACGGGCTGTGATCCGCCACTCTCTTAAAAATGATCTTACTCATAATGTGACAAAGAACGTAAAAGAATTTTATTTTTTGTTATCTCAAAGTTATCGTAACTTGGGAACACCCATTTTTAAGAAAGCTTTTTTTCAGAATTTACTTGATGAATTTAAAGCTGATGTTGATATTTTAGTCGTTAATGACAAGTCGAACTCTCCCTCCAATGCAGTAATGAATTTTTACTTTAATGAGACAGTGCTGCCATATTATGGAGGAGGCAATGCAGGTGCACGCTTTATAAAAAGTGCTGACTATATGTATTATCAAGTGATGTGTCATGCTAACGATAAAGGATATAAATGGTATGACTTTGGCCGAAGCAAAAATGACAGTGGTCCATTTAAGTATAAGAAAAATTGGGGAATGGAGCCTAGGTCATTGTATTATTATTACCATTTAGTCAAAGCGAAAGAGCTGCCAAACTTAAGTCCTAATAATCCAAAATATAAAATGTTTATTAATTTATGGCAGAAGTTACCTCTTAAGTTGAGTCAATTCTTAGGTCCATTCTTGTCTAAGTACTTGGGGTAAATTATGACTGAGACAAATATTAAAAAAGAACCGTTATTATTTCTATGTCATCGCATGCCGTTTCCACCAAATAAAGGTGACAAAATTACGACCTTTAATTTATTGAAATTCCTATCTATACGTTTTAATGTGCATTTAGGTTGTTTTATTGATGACGAATTTGATCGTCAATATATTAAAGAGCTTGATGTCTTTTGCCAAAGTTCATTTTGTCTTGATATTTGCGATCGTAGTCAATCATCTAGCGGTATTAAGGCGCTCCTATCTGGAGACGCTATTTCAGTTCAACATTACAAATCCAAAAAATTCCAAGCTTGGGTTGATAGTACAGTTGAGACATTCGATATTGATAAGCTTTTTGTTTATTCATCAGCCATGTCTCAGTTCATAGAGAGTTCAAAGTATGCTAACAAAACGCGTGTTTTAGATATGGCAGATGTTGATTCTGATAAATGGCGTCAATATGCTGAAAATAAGCCCTGGTATTCGAGATGGATTTATTCTCGAGAGCAAAAAATATTAGAGAAGCATGAACAAGTGGTTCTATCGAATTTTGAAGCTGTAACTTTGATTACCGATGATGAAGCTCAACTTTTCAGAACGATGTCTCCCGCTTTTCATCAGAAGAAAATAGTGACGCTATCTAACGGTGTCGATACAGAGTACTTTAATCCAGTCGCTGAATTCGATTTAACTGATTTACCCGAATTGAAATCACCTTCGATATGTTTTACCGGAGCAATGGATTATTGGGCAAACGTAGATGCTGTGGTTTGGTTTTGTAAAAATGTATGGCCGCAAATACTTGCTGATATGCCTACTTGTACTTTTTATATTGTTGGTGGAAAACCTCCTGTCAAAGTGAAACAATTAGAGACATTGCAAGGTGTAATTGTTAGCGGTAGAGTACCCGATGTTCGACCTTATCTTGATATTGCCAAAGTTGCTATTGCGCCTATGCGTATAGCGCGCGGAGTGCAAAATAAAGTACTTGAAGCAATGGCGATGGCAAAACCTGTGGTAATGACATCAATGGGGCAAGAAGGTATAAATGTAGATAAATTACAAAAAGCATTAATACATGATAATCCATCAGAAATGGCACAAAGTATCTTAACGTTATTAAAACAAGATGTTGTTGAATATGAGAGTAATCGGCAATGGATTGTTGACAGTTATAGTTGGGATGGAGCGCTTGAAAAACTATCCAGCTTGCTTGCATCAAAAGCTAAAAATAAAAGCTAAGATTAGAATCAATAAATAAAAAGGATAAATTGATGATTGTACGCTCTAAAGCACCACTAAGAATTGGATTAGCAGGTGGTGGCACCGATGTTTCACCATATAGTGATGTTTATGGTGGTTGTATATTAAATGCGACAATAAATATGTATGCCTATGCGACCATTGAAACTAGAGATGATGGACAATTAAATTTTGAAGCATCGGATATCGAAAAATCATATTCTTCAAAAGCGTTTGCAAGCATAGAGTTGTCAGGCGAACTATTATTACATAAGGCGATATATAACCGTGTGGTGCGCGACTTTAATAACAACGTGCCGTTGGCCATAAATGTTATTACATACTCTGATGCTCCTCCGGGTAGTGGTTTAGGTTCTTCTTCAACAATGGTCGTTGCCATTCTTGCAGCCTATCGAGAGTTATTGAAATTACCTCTAGGTGAATACGACTTAGCGCATTTGGCATTCGAGATAGAGCGCGAAGACTGTAAATTGTCAGGGGGTAAACAAGATCAATATGCAGCAACATTTGGTGGTGTTAATTTTATGGAATTCCACCAAGACAATGTATTAGTTAATCCTCTTAGAATTCGCCCTGATATTCTTAATGAACTTGAAAGCCAAATGATATTATATTTTACGGGTATATCTCGTGATTCAGGCAAAATCATTGATGACCAAATAAAAGCAGCTACCGATAAAGACGATAGCAAATCGTTAGACTCATTACATTTAGTTAAACAACATGCATTTTCTATGAAAGAATGTTTATTGCGCAATGATATCAAAGGTATGTCGGATATCTTAAAGTCGTCTTGGGATGCTAAAAAAGGAACATCAAGTTCAATATCCAATTCTCATGTAGAAGATATGTCTGAACTTGCCCTTGCAAATGGTGCAAAATCGCTTAAATTATCTGGTGCTGGTGGCGGTGGTTTTATGATGATTTTTGCTGAACCAACTAAAAAATTATCTTTAATGAACTTGCTAAGTACTACAGATGGTCAAGTACATAAATTTCAACTAACACAAACTGGAGTAGAAGCATGGACAGTTTAAGTTATATACGAGCTCATATTGAAAAGACAATAGCAACAAAACAAGCAATTTTAGCTGACAAAGCGCTAATGAATCGCATTGTTGAAGGCGCAGAACTATGTATTTCAGCACTGAAAAATGGGAATAAAGTTATTTTCGCTGGTAATGGTGGCAGTGCTGCTGATTCTCAACATTTAGCCGCTGAGTTTGTCAGTCGATTTAATTTTGATCGCCCAGGCTTAGCTTCTATTGCCTTAACTACCGATACATCGATGTTAACAGCGATTGGCAATGATTATGGTTTTTTACAATTATTTGCTCGTCAACTGCAAGCCAACGGTCGACAAGGTGATGTGTTTTTTGGAATTAGCACCTCAGGAAATTCAGCCAACATTTTGCAGGCTGTTTATTTAGCAAAAGAAATGGGCATTACTACAGTAGCACTTTGTGGAAACGCAGGAAAATTGCCCGATGTTTGCGACTTAACGCTAAATGTACCTTCAACGTGTACGCCTTACATTCAAGAATCACATATTTCCATTGGGCATATTATCTGCGGAATCGTTGAAGAAGTTATGTTTAAAGAATTTAAACCTAAAGAGCAACAGTAAATGGAAGCAATATTACTTGCCGGTGGTTTAGGTACTCGTTTACATACAGTCACTGGCGATCGCTACCCTAAATCATTAGCCGAAGTTGATGGCAGACCTTTTATCCATTATGTGATTAAGTATCTAGAAAGTATGGGAGTTAATCGCTTTATATTTGCAGTGTCGCATCATGCACAAATGATCATTGATAGCATTAATAATGAGTTTCCTGAATTGGATGTCGTTTTCTCAATTGAAAAAGAGCCGCTAGGAACTGGCGGTGCTATAAAACAAGCACTTGAACATGTGCAAGGCAAGCAGGTTTTGGTAGTAAACTCAGATTCTTTTATGGAATTCTCATTATCAGATTTTGTCAAATTTTCAGAAGAGCGTAATGCTGACTTAAGTATTATATGTACCCAGGTAGAAGATGTAAGTCGTTTTGGCGCAGCAGATATAGCCGACAATGCAGAATTAGTGAAGTTTTTTGAAAAGGGCCGCACAGGTTCTGGCTTTATTAATTCAGGTATTTACCTCATTGATAAAGAACATCCTAAACTTGTTGCGTTAAGTGGTAAATTTAGTTTCGAAAATGAACTACTGTCAAATGAAAATATAACGGCGTATGCAATGAAGAATAAAGGGTTATTTTTCGATATAGGTACACCTGATGACTTTGCAGGCGCTCAACAACTGGTGAATAATCATAGTCATTTGTTTATTCGTTGATTTTGGAAATAAAAAATTATAAAAAGCTGACGTTATTGTCGCTAAGACGTAATATTTGTTTAAAACAAACATTACGTATAGTAGGTGTAGTAAATAATATCACGGGATGAATAGTACAAACGCCATGGTTCAATATAAAAACAATAATAATACTTTTTACCACCTTGCTTTTTGTGTGTTATGCACAATATGGTTTGTGGTTTATTATCAATCTTTAAAAAACATGGTAGGAGTTTGGCTAGGCTCTGAAACGTATAGCTATTGTTTTTTAATTTTGCCTATTACGCTTTATCTTATTAATGAAAAAAAAGCAGAGTTAGCTAACCTCTCATTCCAAAATAACGCATTATTTCTCATACCATTATTTATTGGTCAAATAGGATTTTTACTATCAGATTTAGCTGGGGTAGGTGTTTTAACTCACTTAGCGGCTTACGGCACTTTATTTTGTTTGGTAGGTATAGTTTATGGCTACCAAGTTGTAAAATTTCTTATTTTCCCATTAAGTTTTCTTGTCCTTTGTGTGCCTATGGGTGAAGAATTAGTTCCTACGTTACAAAATATTACTGCTGACATTAGTGTTTTCTTAGTTGAGCTCGTAGGTATTCCCGTCTATAGAGAGGGGCTCTACATTTACATCCCCAATGGTACTTTTGAAGTTGCTGAAGCGTGTTCTGGAATTCGATTTTTAATTTCGATGATTGCCATCGGTGTTTTGTACGCCTATCTTTTTTATCAATGTATTTGGCGACGCCTAGGCTTCATATTATTAAGTATCATCATTCCTATACTTGCCAACGGAATAAGAGCATTTGGTATTATTTATATTGGACATATTACTGATATGAAGCATGCTGTTGGTGCTGACCATTTAGTTTATGGCTGGTTGTTTTTTAGCATTGTATTATTGTTGCTCATGGCTGTAGGGAAAATTTGGCAAGAACCTGAGACATCATCAATACAAGAGAATAATAAAGATAATAAATTAATAACAACATCAAGTAACCTCAATGTCTTTTTTATACTAATAGCGCTATTACTTATGACGTTGAAACCATTATATGAAAATTTTATAGTGGGCTCTAAAGGCACAAATTCAACTCACTCACCAATTGTTAAATACTTAACTGATAATGGTGCGAAAGAAAGGCTTCCTTCATGGGGAGCTTCTTTCTTAGATGCTGACAAAATATTTTCTCTTTCAATGACAAGTAAAAACATCAGTATTGAATATTATGTGGCGGATTACTATGAAGATAATCAACAGAAAGAGATGATAAATTGGGGGAATAAGCTTTTTGATATTGACAAGTTCTCAATAGTATCAGAGTCCGCTGTTACTCTTCCAAAAAATATTAACGCAACATTACTTGAAATAGTTTCAGTACGTGGTGAAAAAAAGCAATTGCTATATTGGTATCAAGTTGATGATGTGCAAACAAGTAATCGCTTTCAGGTTAAAAAAGCTCAGTTAATAAGTAAATTAAAAGGTGATAATGGTGCAGCAAATATCATCATTATGGGCTTTGTGAATAATGAATTTAGTGTCGAAAAGATAAATAATACCCTTTCTAGCCTTTCATGGTTTGGTAAATAATGAATAAACCAAAACAGAAAATCATCGCTCATTTGATCTATCGATTTGATATAGGCGGCTTAGAAAGGGTCATGGTTAATTGCATTAATGCAATGCAAGATTCAAACTATAAACACGTCGTTATTGCACTAACACAAGTTTCAGATTTCTCAAAACATTTACATGAAGGTGTAGATGTTTATCAATTAAACAAAAAGTCAGGTAAAGATTTAGCGAGTCACTGGCGTTTATTTAAATTATTGCGAAAAGTTCGGCCTGATATTTTACATACCTATAATTTGGCTGCGATTGAGTATCATCCTATTGCTAAGTTGGCTGGTGTTAAAGGGAATATTCACGCAGAACATGGTCGTGAAATAGGAGATCCTGAAGGCTTAAATTCGAAGCATAATTTATTACGTAAGCTTGTCTCTCCTTTTATCGATTATTTTGTACCAGTATCAACAGATTTAGATGGCTGGTTGAAGAGTGTAGTCAATATACCTTCAGGAAAAGTGAAGTTAATTCGCAATGGTATTAGTACCCAAGCTTTTAATTTGCCCAAAAAAACAGTCGACGCGGTTCGGTTTATTCATATAGCTCGCTTTAACCCAGTAAAAGATCAAGCTAACCTGCTAAATGCATTCTCAATATTGGTAAAAAGGCATGCTTTAACGGCAGCAGAGATTAATTTAACCATGGTAGGTGACGGCGAATTGATGATTACACTGAAAGCGTTAACGGCAGAACTTTCTTTAAACGAACATGTTCACTTTACAGGCGCTAGAAATGATATAGCAGAATTATTGGCTGCTGCCGATGTATTTGTGTTGTCCTCTATTGCAGAAGGGATACCTATGACTGTATTAGAAGCAATGTCTTCAGGTTTACCTATTATTTCTACTCGAGTTGGTGGTTTACCTGAACTTATTGAACAAGGTGTTAGCGGTTACCTAATTGACAAACAAAACAGTGCAGCCTTAGCAGATGGCATGCAGAACTATCTTGCTAACAAAAACAAAATCATTGAGCATGGGCGAAATGGTAAATTACTTATTGAACAAAAATTTGAAGAATCAGCCGTTGTGCAGGCGTATTTAGCATTATATCAAAAGTCTTTGGGATTATAAAAATGTGTGGAATTAGTGGTGTTTTTAGTTTTGACAACAATTACGAGGTTGATCAAACATTACTACAAAATATGAATAACGCCCAAGCGCATAGAGGCCCTAATGACCAAGGATATCATATTGCTAATGGAGTAGGGCTAGGACATCGTCGTTTGTCGGTTATCGATTTAGCTGGTGGCCATCAGCCTATATATAATGAAGACGAAAGTATCGTTGTTGTTTTTAATGGTGAAATATTTAATCATCATGATATTGCTAATGAGCTAAAAGCTAAAGGTCATGTATTTAAAACCAATAGCGATACCGAAGCAATCGTTCATGCATGGGAAGAGTGGGGCATAGAATGTGTGCATCATTTTCGTGGCATGTTTGCTTTTATCATTTGGGATAATAATAAAAAAGAATTATTTGTTGCTCGTGATCGTTTAGGTATCAAACCGCTACACTACAGCCACTTATCTGACGGAAGCATTATCTTTGGTTCAGAATTAAAAGTATTACGTCAACATCCTTTGTGCTCAGCTGAGATTAGTCCTCATGCTATAGAGGATTATCTTACCTTTGGTTATGTGCCTGATCCTAAAACTATTTTTGAGAATGTGTTTAAATTAGAAGCCGGACATTATTTACACCTTAAGCAAGGTGAAAGCGAACATAAAGTTCAACCTGTGCAGTATTGGGACTTACCTTGGCAGGCTGTATCAGGTAGAAAGCGACTCTCAGAACAAGAAATTAAAGATGAATTGATTGAGCGCTTAAAACAAGCGGTTGATATTAGAATGGAAGCAGATGTACCTCTTGGTTCATTCCTTTCGGGGGGGGTAGATTCAGGCGCCATTGTCGCCATGATGTCGCAATTATCAAAGGATCCAGTGACAACGTGTTCAATTGGTTTTGATGTGCCTGATTTTAACGAAACTGACTTTGCTCAATTAGTTGCTGATCGCTACAAAACCAACCATAAAGTTGAAATGGTTAACCATGAAGACTTTGATTTAATTGATCAACTTATTGATATATACGATGAACCTTATGCCGACAGCTCAGCTCTACCTACCTATCGAGTTTGTGAATTAGCAAGAAAACATGTCACGGTTGCACTTTCTGGTGATGGTGGCGATGAGTTATTCGCTGGCTATCGACGTTATCGATTTCATATGGCAGAACAAAAGCTACGCGATAAAATACCATTAGCTATTCGAAAACCAGTGTTTGGTGTACTTGGTAAATTCTACCCTAAACTTGATTGGGCTCCTCAATTTTTACGTGCTAAAACAACCTTTCAATCTTTAGCAATGACAAGTAGTGAAGCTTATTTAAATAGCATGAGTAAATTACGCAGTGATGAGCGACAGGGTTTATATAGTGATAGTTTCAAAAAGAAATTAAATAGGTATACTTCAAACCAAGTTTTTACCAATGTGCTTGCTGGAAAATCATTTAGTGACCCTCTTAAAGAAATACAATATTTAGATTATAAAACCTGGGTTACCGGCGATATTAATACCAAAGTTGATCGTGCCAGTATGGCCCATGGTCTAGAAGTAAGAGTACCAATATTAGATCATCAATTCGTAGAGTGGGCGTTTAAAGTGCCATCAAAGCTTAATTTAAAAGGCAGTGAAGGCAAGGCAAAATTTAAAGAGTTATTAGAGCCACATGTACCGTACGACAATTTATACCGTAAGAAAATGGGTTTTAGCATTCCGTTGTCACAATGGTTACGTGGTCCTTTAAAAGATAAAATGTCCAACTTATTGACCTCGATAGCTTTTCAACAAACCAATATTTTTAATATTAAAAAGTTAAGTTCAATGATTAATGAACATATAACAGGGAAAAGTGATCATTCCGCCGCTTTATGGACACTAATGATGTTAGGGCAGTTTATTGAGCGAGAAGCTCAAAAATAATTATTGGTAATAAAGCTGATTTTCGGGCTAGGTTTTTCCCCTAAACGTTAATTCTCTAATCTGTGTTAATCAAAATGAATTCGCGGACTTAGGTTTAATCACTGACTGTCGTTCCAGTGGAGTTTTAGGCTGGAATCCAGTATTATCTTTCGAATAATAATAAAGCAATCAACGACACTGGACGTTTTTAGTGCGCATATTAACAATATCAAGTTTGTACCCTAACAACAAAGATCCCAAACACGGCATTTTTGTTGAAACACGCCTACGACATTTGATAAAAGATTTCCCAGCAATAAAGCCTGTCGTTATCGCCCCTGTGCCTTGGTTTCCGTTCTCATCAAAACGCTTTGGTGAATATGCTAAATATGCTGGTGTCGTTAAGCAAGAAACCCGCAATGGCATTGAAGTGTATCATCCTAAGTATTTAGTGATCCCCAAAATAGGTATGTACTTAACACCATTATTTATGAGCAGGGCAATTTCAAATACGTTCAAAAAAATACAATCTCAGGGCGAGTTTATTGATTTAATTGACGGTCATTATTTCTACCCTGATGGTGTTGCTATAGCGAAAGTAGCTAAAAAATTCAATGTCCCTTTCACTTGTACGGCTCGCGGTACAGACATCAACTTAATACCGCAATACCCCAAAGCGTTAAAAATGATTAAAAAAGTATTCAAACAAGCTGCGCATATGATGACCGTTTGCCAAGCCCTTAAAGATGAAATGAAAAACTTAGGTGCAGATGAAGATAAAATTACCACATTGAGAAACGGTGTTGATCTTGATTTATTTACGCCATCTAATGAAAGAGAACAACAAGCCTTAAAAAATGAGCTTGGCATTCAGGGTAAGTTAGTAATGTCTGTTGGCTGGCTGGTAGAAAGAAAAGGTCACTATTTAGTGATTGACGTCATTAAGAGCATTAAAAATACCACATTAGCTATTGCTGGTAATGGCCCTGATCTAAACCAACTAAGAAATCAAGTTAAGTCACTTGGCTTGGAAAAGAGAGTAAAGTTTTTAGGTGCCCTTTCTCAGCCGGAATTGAATAAGTGGTTCAAAGCGGCAGATGCCACTGTGTTGGCGTCAAGCAGAGAAGGTTGGGCAAATGTGTTGTTAGAGTCTATGGCGTCGGGCACACCAGTAGTTGCTACTAAAGTGTGGGGCACGCCTGAGGTGGTTACCACTGCAGATGCCGGGGTATTAGTAGAAAGAACTGTTGAATCACTCGCTTTAGGGATTCAAACACTTTTAGCTAATGCTCCACAAAGACTCGCAACTAGAAAATATGCAGAGCAGTTTGATTGGCAATCTACTTCGCAAGGGCAATATAAAATATTTCAACGTGTAATCACTAAATGAAAATATTATACCACCACCGTATTGCCTCGAAAGACGGGCAATATGTTCATGTAGAAGAAATTATTAAAGCCTTTCGTCAACTTGGTCACGAAGTGATCATTGTCGCACCTAAAATTGCTGAAAACTCAGAGTTTGGCAGTGATGGTGGTTGGGTTGATGTTTTAAAAGCTAAATTGCCTAAAGCTTTTTATGAACTGTTAGAATTTAGTTATAGCTTTTATGCTTTTTTAAAATTGTGTAAAGCAATTATTAAACATAAACCCGATTGCATTTATGAGCGTTGTAATATTTTTTTACCCGCAGGTATCTGGGCGAAAAAACTATTTAAATTACCACTACAATTAGAAGTTAATTCGCCATTATATCAAGAACGTAAAAAGTATGGTGGTATAGCGCTTGACGGTTTAGCTAAATGGTCGGAAATATACGCATGGAGAAATGCTGACAGGGTACTACCTGTCACTCATGTTATGGCCAGGTATATCAAAGCTGTTGGTGTACCGGAAGAAAATATTTCTGTAATCCCTAATGGTGTCGATACGTCAATATTCAAGCCTAAAGATGCTGATAACAGGGCTGTAAGGTTTGCAGGGAAATTAGTGGTAGGCTTTGTTGGTTTTTGTCGAGAGTGGCATAAACTTGATCAAGTCTTGGAGTTGCTAGCAAAGGAGCAAAGGAATGATGTGTTTTTTCTATTGGTCGGTGATGGGCCAGTAATATCTGAGTTAAAAGCACAAGCCAAAACCTTAGGTTTTGAAAAGCAATTTGAAGCGACGGGTTTAGTAAAACGCGAAGATATGCCTTACTGGTTAGATCAGATGGATATTGCCCTACAGCCTGCAGTTACACCGTGGGCATCACCATTGAAAATGATTGAGTATTTAGCTAAAGGCTTGGCGATAGTTGCACCAGATTCAGATAATATAAAAGAGTTACTTGACGATAAAAGTGCTCTGCTTTTTAATGAAAATAAGCTTTCGTTGATGTTAGAAAAAATTCATCTATTGATTGAAAATGATTCCTTAAGAAAAGAACTTTCAACTAACGCAGCGAAAACAATTACACAATTAAATTTGTCGTGGGAAGGTAATGCCCAGCTGATAATTAAAGGATTTAGCAAATATGACAATACTTAGTATTATTGTACCAATATACAATGTTGAAAAGTATTTAGAAAAGTGCTTGTCTTCATTAATAGATAAAACAGTTCTTGATAAATATGAAGTGATTTTGATTGATGATTGTTCTGAAGATAAAAGTAAAGCGATAGCTATTTCATTTGTTCAAAATCACCCTGAAATATTCAAATTAATACAGCAATCAAATAATGAAGGCCCGTCAGTAGCAAGAAATATAGGGTTGAAGCTTGCGATAGGAGATTACGTTACTTTTGTAGACTCCGATGATTGGTTAATTGAAAATAGCATAAATGAAATATTGGAATCACTTGTTGCTGAATCACCAGATTTACTTTTTTTTGATCATCAACGTGTTTGGGAAGACAAAATTGAACGCTGTATTTTTGATAAAAACCAAACACAAATAAAAAAATTTGATGGTAAACGTGAAATAGATGAACTATTGGTTAAAGTTCCTGTAAATGCTTGTACTAAAGTATTTAAACGTAAGATAGTGGCCGAATTTTCATTTCCAAAAGGGATTGTTTTTGAAGATTTAGCTGTTATTCCCGCTATCGTAGCGGAATGTCAAAGAGTTCTATATTTACCCAAAACGCTGTATCAATATCGACAAAGAGAAGGGACCTTAGTTTCTAATGTGATAAATCAACCAGACAAAATTTATATAGCGCATGAAGTGTTATGGACGTATTACAATAAAATGCCTAATGATGGTTTTGAATTTATTTCAATAAGAGATTTGCTTATTTATCAAATACGAGCATTATTTTCCAACAAGAGTAATAAGCGTTCATTGAAGTATCTAGAGAAAAGCCAAATTTGGTTAAATACATACTATCCAAACTGGAAGGATAATCATTTTCTATTATTCAAAAACAATAAAAAAATGGCTCTGTTTTCTTTATTATTTCCCCTTCTCCGATGGAAAATTGGACGTTTGTTTTTTATATACATTGTAAACTATGATCGTGTAAAATTTATTAATTAAAATAGGTAAATAGGATGTCTTTTCTAGTAAATCAAACAGTTCAAGTATTGAGAGATTCAAAAAATAGATTGGGATCTTTGGCCAAAGCCTCCTACTTATCAGCTCGTGGGTACCAATATGACCCGATAGAGTATTTTATATCGACAAAACATAAATTGGTTTATGTTGTTAATTGCAAATGTGCTTGCTCATCGATAAAAAAAGTACTTTTGGCAAATAATGATATTATTTTACAAAACGAAAAGTATACAGATATTCATACCGAAGGATTTAAAAAAGGGTTTAGCACTACTAACACTGTGTTTGATGATAATTCCTTTTATTTTTCCTTTGTCAGAAACCCATTTGATCGAATGATCTCGTTATATCGTAATAAATTCCTTGATCTTGAAAAAATGGAAATGACGGGTTTTTTATATGATATTTATTTAGGGGGGCTGTTTAAACAAGATGATAATTTTGAAACCTTCTTAAGGAAAATAAAAGAAGTACCAGTAAAAATGGCAGATAAGCATTTTAAGTCGCAACATCAATTGCTTTATATAGAATCCCCGAAGATAGATTTTGTAGGGAAATTAGAAAGCTTTGATACAGATTTTAGCAATGTTTGTGATAAATTTAACCTTACACGCCCTCATGTTTCAGCAAATAAAACGACTAATGCGACTAAAGAGGTGCAATACAATAAAAAAACCTTTGACTTGGTTGCGGAGCATTTCGCCAAAGATATCGAGTTTTTTGGGTATAAAGAAGCGGCAGATGCATTATATAAAAAATTATAAATGGATAACTTAGAATGCAAGATATAGGAAAATAGGCAATGACATCACTTTTTTATTTAGTAAACATGTGTGCGGCATTATATTTAGCACGCCATTATTCAAATAAAGAAAAAGAAGCGGAATAGTTAATGAGAGATATTTTACTGCTAATTTTTTTTCCTATATTTCTTTATTACGGACTTAGAACGCCAGTAGTTGCACTATATCTATGGTTTTGGACTTCAATGTATCCATTGCAAAACTGGCTTTACGGCATAGGCTTAACGTTACGCTTTAATTTAATTTTTTCTCTGGCAACCATAATTGGTTATGTGGTCATGAAAAATAAACCTGTTTTTAAAATGAGTGCTTTATTTGCCTTAGTTATTATTTTTACCCTACATAGTGGATTAAGTGTCGCAATGAATGCGTCTACCAGTAGCATGTGGAATTATTTTGATATTTTTTTTAAAACGATACTATTTTTTATTTTTACCGTGTTGTTATTAAGGAAAAAAGAACATTTTGAAGCGATATTATTTTATTTATGCTTGGCTCTGTGTTTCTTTGGTGTGATGGAGGGCATAAAAGTTTTGTTGAGTGGTGGCGGTCATAAAATTAGAGGTATTGCAGGACCATTAGGTGACAACAATAAAGTTGCTTTAGGTTTAAATATGACCATTCCTTTAATTTTATACTTAATGACTCAGGTAAAAGATAAGTATATTAAGTTGGCACTAAAAGGTGCTGCTTTTTTTTGTATTATGGCGGTAATAGGCACCGCTTCTAGAGGTGGTTTTATTGGTCTTGCGCTTATGGCTGTATATTATTGGTGGAAAAATGGTAAAAAACTATCCATTATTTTCAGTGCATTATTAATAGGAGGACTGGTTGCTTCTCTAATGCCTACATCGTGGTTTGAGCGTATGGATACTATTGATAATACAGCAGAGGGAAGTCCATTAGCGACTAGGTTTACTTCCTGGAAACTTAATTATTTGGCCGCACAAGATAACCCTTTTGTAGGCCATGGCTTTAACCGTACAGCGAATAAAATAGTATGGATAAATTATGT
>Ga0209395_1002183_pt1 | contig 26242 bp, 25 predicted proteins | sample GOMGulsemesocosm_3_FD_184635 | JGI IMG/M metagenome (GOLD analysis project Ga0209395, IMG submission 184635) | Methane-oxidizing microbial communities from mesocosms in the Gulf of Mexico - GOM9D Gulf of Mexico (SPAdes) (version 2) | ecosystem: Environmental > Aquatic > Marine > Cold seeps... | reverse complement strand
GGCGAGCTACCATTAAAAATAAATAGAAAAACTAAAAATTGAAAGGTGATTCATATCTTTGTATTTACTAATTCATTTTATGAAAGCAATATTTTTAACAAAAAAAGGAAATGCTCATCACGCATTTGACATCAAAGAAACAGAAAAACCTAAAATCACACTATCAGATGACATTCTAATAAAGGTTGAAGGGTTTGGATTAAATTATGCTGATGTTATGGCTAGAAATGGGCTTTATAGAGAAGCTCCAAAAATGCCTTCTATTTTAGGGTATGAAGTGGTTGGAACGGTGGAAGAAGTGGGAGCAGACTGTGACACGTCACTAATTGGTAAACGTGTCGTATGTTTTACTCGGTTTGGTGGTTACGCCCAATATGCTATATCTAAAAACTTTGGTTGTGTTGTCATAGATGATATGGATACTGGAACAGCATTATGTATAGCAACGCAGTATGTTACAGCTTACTACATGACACATATTGCAACGAATTTATTTGAAGGAGACAAAGTCATGATTCACGCTGGAGCAGGAGGAGTTGGAACAGCATTAATTCAATTATGTAAATTGAAAGGATGTATTGTTTTTGCAAATGCAGGCTCACCTGAAAAGTTAGACTATATTAAAAGTCATGGCGCTGATTACGCTATAAATTATCGAACTGAAGATTATGAAACTGAAATAATTAAACACTTAAAAGAAGAACGATTGGATTACACATTTAATCCTATTGCAGGTTCTACATTTAAAAAAGATTTCTCTTTAATTGGATCTGGTGGTAAACTCATGTTGTTTGGTGGTTCTGAATTATCAGGAAAGAGATGGGGGCTATTATCAAGCCTCAATTTTGTAAAAAAAATGGGGTTAATGCTACCTATCGGCTTAATGATGCGATCAAAAAGTGTAATCGGTATAAACATGTTAAAAATTGGTGATAACAAACCTAAACTACTTAAAAAATGTCTAATTGAAGTGACTCAATTGATCAAGGATGGAAAATTAAATCCACATGTTGGTGGTGAATTTTTAGCTAGCAACATTGCGGATGCTCACGATTTTTTAGAAAATAGAAAATCAATTGGAAAAATCATTGTTAAATGGGAAACTGATTCAATATAACTATGAAAAAAGCATTTATGAACTGGAGTGGCGGTAAAGATTCTTCACTCGCTCTATATCACATCTTAAAAAACAAGTCGCTTTCAATAAATTATTTGTTAACGAATTTAAGCGCGGAACACAATAGAATCTCCATGCATGGGGTCAGCTTTGATTTACTTAAACTACAAGCAGAATCATTACGAATTCCACTTGAAACTATGAAAATTGTCAAAGATGCTTCTATGGAAGACTACAATAAATTAGTATCTGAAAAAATGAACTTTTTCACAGAACAAGGCATAACGAATTGTGTGTTTGGCGATATTTTTTTACAAGATTTAAAAACCTACCGTGAAACTCAATTAGAAACAGTTGGAATAAAAGCACACTTTCCGCTATGGGAAAGGCCAACTTCAGAAATAATTCAAGAGTTTTTTGATTTAGGTTTTAAAGCTAAAGTTGTTTCTATAAATGCAAACCTTTTAGATAAGTCATTTGCAGGTAGAGAATTAAATCAATCTTTTATTGATGACTTACCAAAAGACATAGACGTTTGTGGTGAAAATGGAGAATTTCACAGCTTTGTTTATGATGGGCCCATTTTTAAAAAAACCATTCCAGTTACTGTTAGTGGCATTGTGAAAAAAGAGTACAAATCAACAGAAAATAAAGAGTGGGACTCTTCCTTTTGGTTTGCTGACTTAACTTGAAAATATAATTAATACGACATAAAAAAAGTGTTTCAAAGGAATTGAAACACTTTTTCTATTTAATTTTTATTTTATTTCAAAAAAGGAATTACTTCCCTTTTTTCCACCATTTTTTATTGTCATTTTCAAAATCATCTCCATAACCATATCCATATTCAAAACCATAAGCCGAGCCTTTTTGACCTCCAACTCCGTTCAACACAACAGACATATTATTCAATTTCTTCTCTGCATATAAACGGGATGGCAATTTTAACATCTCTTTTTCCAATTTATTAGCTCTAATAATATATAATGTAACATCAGCGATATCAGCTACAACCAACGTATCCGTTACTAATCCAACCGGTGCAGTATCCACTATAACGTAATCATACTCCTTTTTAACTTGCTCGATTAGCTCCCCTAAACGCGGTTTCATTAACAATTCACTTGGATTTGGAGGGGTAGTCCCAGATCCAATCATAAACAAGTTTTCAGTCCCTTCTATTGGGAAAGAAATATCAGCAGCTGAAATATTAGGGTTTACAATGAAATCTGAAACACCTTTTCCTCCTTTGGGTAAATCTAAATACTCCAATAACTTAGGTGCCCTCAAATCTAATCCAATAATAATCGTTTTCTTCCCGGTTAGCGCCAATGAATGTGCTAAGTTCAATGAAACAGAAGTTTTTCCTTCTGCCGCAATTGTAGACGTAATCAAAATTGTATTACCCTTCTCTTTCTGCTCAGTAAATAAGAACGAAACATTAGTTCTCAAAATTCGAAAAGCCTCTGATAGTATAGAACGTGGATTATCCAATGCAACCAACTTAATATTCTCTTTACTTAATGGAACAATAGCAACATGAGGTAATCCATATGTATTCAAATCATCCGTAGAATGCACTTTATTATCCAATAAATCAATTAGATAAATAATACCTACTGGCAATATAAAACCTAAAAGTAATGCCCCCAGCAGAATAATTTTTCTCTTTGGTGAAACTGGCTTACCATCACTATAAGCAGCATCAATCACCTTAGAATTAGCAATCATGGCAACCATGGCAATCTCATTTTCCTCTCGTTTTTCCAGTAAGTATAAATACAACGTTTCCTTTATTTGTTGTTGTCTAAAAATATCTCGATATTCTTTTTCATAACTTGGCACAGAAGCCAGTTCTGAAACATACTGTCGCGCTTTAGTATTCAACGCTTCCAACTTCATATTTGCAGTAGACACAATATTCATCAAACTACTTTGTAAACTTTTTTTAACGTTTACTAACTGCCCCTCTAATTTCAAAACACTTGGATTCTGACGAGAAGACCCTTGCAATAAGCGATTACGCTCTAACACCATAGTATTATAATTTAAAATCATAGCCGCCACTGATCGGTCTTCAAATCCTAAATTACTTGGCAATAAATTATCAATACCGCTATCGCCATCAATTAATTCATTCATGAAACGAACCAATTCCAATTGGATATTTGTCTCTATAATTGATTTCTCTAATTCACTTTCTTTTTCCAATAACAATTTGGCATTTAAGCCAACATCAATTAAGTTATTTTCAGTTTTAAAATTTGCGCTAGCACTATCCACTTCAGATAACTCTCTACTGATAAACAACATTCGCTCTTTAATAAAGTCACGCGTATTTTCTGTGACCTCATTTTTAACTTTTATACCCTCCAATTCATGTTGGAAAATCAATTCATTAATAATGTCATTGTTTTTCTGAATTACCGAACCTTTCAAGCTAATTAATAAAATATCACTATCCTTGTTTATCTTATCAATACTTAAAGCTTCTTGAAGTTCAGTTATCGATTCATTTAATGACCTAATTAAAATGACATAATCTAGACCAAAATTATTTTCATCAAATAGTACCGTCTTATTAATGACAACAGAACCAATTGACGTACTAATTTCTTCTCCAAATTTAATAATACCAAATTCTTCTCCATCTAACACAGATAATTCAAAAGAAAATTCATCTTGAATCCTTAAATCAAAGCTAATCTCCTTAGCGTACAATAAGCTATCATGCAAAGTATGATTTATTTGAATAGGACTATTGGTATAAGCTTCACTAGAAATTAATCCACTACGCATACCACGAGTAATATAACTCTTATTTAATTCCAATTTTTTGATAACCGATTCCGTCAATTTTCTAGATTTAAAAATTTGAATTTCATTATCCAAATTACTTGACCCACCGGACAAACCAAAATCTTTAAATATTTCCATACCAGGTATACTTCCCCCTCCATCATCATCTTTAATAAGCACAGTGGCATTAGAAGCATAAATGGGCTGTGTATACCTCAAGTATAAAACAGCAAATATCAAGAATATAAATGAACTCAAAGCGATCCATTTCCAATATGAAAGGTATTTAAAAATTACTTCTCGAATATTAATTTGCTCTTCAGAGTCGTGTTGCATAGGGTGTTGTGTTTCTATCAAAATAAAATAATTAAGTTTTGTTTATTTAATGTAAGCGTATAGAAAAATCAATTGGCATTTTCTTCTCCTTGTAACATATTGGTTACAGTCATCCAAATGATTTTAATATCCAGTAGAAAGGTCCAGTTTTCAATGTACCAAATATCATATTCTACTCTGTTTTTCATATCAATCAATTCTTTCGTTTCCCCTCTATATCCCTTAACCTGAGCCCAACCAGTTATACCAGGTTTCACAAAATGCCGCACCAAGTAGTTGTTAATCAACTCAGAATATTGTTCAGTATGTTTCAACATATGTGGTCGTGGACCTACAACTGACATTTGCCCCATAAACACATTGAAAAATTGTGGTAATTCATCTAAATTTGTTTTACGCATGAAAGCGCCAATTTTTGTAATGCGGGGATCTCCTTTCTGCGATTGTAACTCATCCGATAAGGCATTGACACGCATCGTACGAAATTTAAAACACGTGAAACCTTCATTGTTCTCTCCCGATCGTCTTTGCTTAAAAAAGGCAGGTCCTTTTGAACTCAATTTTACCAACACAATTAAAATGGGAAACAACCAACTAAAAATAAACAAAATAACAAATAATGAAAAGCAAACATCAAAGGCCTTTTTTATCAAACGATTACCAATAAACTCTTGAGGTTCTTTACTCAACATGAGTACGGGTGTATTCTCATAAAAATCAATACTCACTCTACGTAGTTTTGTATATTCCTGAAAATTGGGGATAATTTTTAACCGAATCATATAGCGTTCACACAGTTGAATTAATTCTGGAATACGATCCGTCCCTTTATAATTAAGTGCAATAAACATTTCATCTACCGAATTCTCAACTAAATACGACTCCAAATCATCTAATTCTCCTAAATATTTCATATTATGAGGCATAGTTAGATCAGGCGCATTACAAAACACACCCGCTACTTTATAACCAAACGATAAATCATTATTTAAAATTTGATTCATGCGTTCACCCATCTTATTTGAGCCTATAATAATCACATTTCTATAATTATAGCCCTTTAGACGTACATATTTTAACACTTTCAAAAATACAATTCGAAATATGAGAATAAGAAATAAAAATATAATGTAAAAATAAAGCATGCGTAATCTCGACACATGATCATAATTCAAGACCATAATAATCAGAGCGAGAGCTCCAAGATGAATTAAAACTAATTTAATGGTACGATTTAAAGTTTTGTAAATTTTTTCAATTCGAATTATTTTATAAGCATCTTTTGAAAATACCAATACAATCCAAATCAAAATAGTCATCAAAAAAACTGTTTGATCATCTTTAGCATTCAAGCAATCTAAACTGTTATCACGAAGGTAACACGAACTAATATAGGATACACTTAACAGAATCAAATCCCATAACAAAAATATAATTTTTATATAACGAGAAAAACGCTTAGACACTAAAAATTTTAACATGTATAATTATGTAATATTTATTATAATGACGACAAAAATACTAATCTGGTAACACAATACACCATACATTAGTCAATAAATTTAGATTGAGATAAAAATTAGCTAGTTATATATTGTTTAACTGCTCTCATTTTTTTTAAAACAACTGATTTAAAAGCAAATAATTCGTGAAATTTATAAATTTTATAATCTTCTTTTAAAACTTCCATGGCTCTAGATTTTGAAGTACTTAATCCTCCCATTTTCATCTTAACAATATATTCATTAATATAAGTAGTTTTAACTTTGTACTTATACAGGTACCTGAGAAGAAATTCTGTGTCAGAAGCTATTTTGAAATCCAAATTATATAGGCCATATTTCTCTAAACACGAACGCTTAATGTAAACTGTAGGATGAAGTGGTAACCACCCATTTTTAATACGTTTCAATGAAAATTCGCCACCAATTCTATTTCTGACTATCTTTTTATTCTCATCATTCGTAATGTAAACCCCATTACCATAAACAGCTTCTGTACTTTCTAGTTCAGAAAATTTACTCACAATTTTAGAAATAACTCCTGTATCATAAAATTCATCATCTGAATGCATTAAACCAATAATATCACCAGTTGCAAGTTGTAAACCTTTATTAATAGCATCATACATACCATTATCTGGCTCCGAAATAAATTTAGAAATACTACCAGAATATCTCTGAATTATTTCTTGAGTACCATCATTAGAATTCCCATCAATTATAATATACTCAATATCATTATGACTTTGAGATAATACGCTTAAGATTGATTCTTTAATAGTTTTTGAGCGATTGTAACAAACTGTTATTATAGTTACTTTCATTTATTATTATCTTTTAGCCAATTTATTGTTCTTGTAATCCCTTCTTTTCTTTCAATCGGTAAAGTTGGTAAAACATTTCTAATCAAACTCAAGTCATGTACATTATTAGTTGTCATATTCTTTAGTCTAAAAGAAGTCATAGGAAATTTAACACCAAAAAACTTCAATAAATCACCAAATAATGCAAGTCCTTTAAAAAACCATACTGGGAACGTTTTGACTTTATATGGAACCGTATCAGCAATTTCATCTGCCCAAACTGAAATATTATACTCTGGCCAGTCTCCCAAATAATAAACATTACCGTCTATTTTCTCAGGATCTGATGTCATTAACGCTTCAATTTGAGCTATTGTATTACCTATATAACCATATGTTTTTTTACAAGAATGAGTACTAATATGTACGTATTTTTTAGAAAGTACAATATTAAAAAAATCAGAATAAGGTTCTCCAAACCAAGGGCCCCAAATAGATGTAGGTCGAACAATTACCGATGGGTATTGTTTATCAGCAGATTTAATAATAATCTCTGATTTCACTTTACTTTCACCATAAATGGTATGCGCATTATAGTCATTGAAATCTTTAGGTTTATATCCAGGCTCACAAACATACATTGATGAAGTGAACACTGCCATTCCTTGAAAACCAATTTCATTTAGAACTTCAACTAAATTCTCAGTACCTAATATATTAGTTGAATAATCTTCAATTGTCTCTCCTCTTAAATCAGTTCGTGCAGCAAAATGAATCAACATGTCAGGTTTGAACTTTCTAAGTTCATCAGTTAACATTTTTTTATCACGAATATCTAAATTAAGCCAATATTTTTTATGTGAATTAATTTTAGGAGCTTTAATATCAATATTTAATATCTCATAATCAAGATTATGAATTAATTTTTCGATTAGATTTGTCCCAATAAACCCTGAACCGCCTGTTATTATTATTTTTTTCATTTTACAATTCTATCTTTTATAGGTTTTGCTGGCATTCCAACACAAATTTTACCTTCAGGCATAGAGCTCAATACAGTACTTCTTGCACCTATTATTGTACCTTTCCCTATGGTAACACCGGGCGCAATATAAACGTCATTAGTCAACCAACATTCATCTTGAATAATGACATTTTTTTTAGTGATGTCAAATGTAATCTTATTATAATCATGCCCTCCTGTATTCAGATATACTTTATGAGCTAACGCAACATTTTCACCTATACTTATTTCACCTAATGAGTATAGAACACAATCATCACCTATCCATGAATTGGAACCAATTTTAACTTTCCATGGATAAGTAATAGTTACCGATGGACGGATCAATACACCTTCTCCTATTTCTGCTCCAAAACTTCTTAATAAAAATCTACGCCAATTATATAAAATTTTTGGTGACCATTTAAATAAAGTAGCCTGAACAACCCACCAAAGTTGTACAAATAATTTAGATTTTCCACGAAATTCATTCGGTACTTTGAACAGACTTAAATCTTGATATTTCATATTTAATAACGTTTTTAATTTTTTAATTTATTTAAAAAACTTATGAAATTTTCAGCATTCTTTCCTGCAATGAATTTATCCTCAAATAGCTCAAAGGCATTCTTTCCAGTTTGCTTTAATTCATCACTCGAAAGGTTTAGAATCTTTAATAAATGTTTTTTTATCGAATCGGAACTAGGAGAACTCATAGCCCAACCTGCACTACCATCAGTAATTTCTTTCCAAATATTAACACTTTTAGTAATTAATACCGGTTTTTTACAAGCCATTGCTTCTACTATTGAAATACCAAAATTTTCTTGATGACTCGCCAACACATAAGTGTCACATAAATAAAAAGCTCCCCATTTAGCATTACCATTCAACATTCCAGGGAAATGAATTTGAGTATTCTCTTGACCTAACTTTATCATCTTTTGAGCATACATAGATTGATTTGGTCCTGCTATTACCAATTCAGGTAATATATGACCTTCACTTTTCAATTCATTATATGCAATAATTAACAGGTCTATTCCTTTTTTTATATCGATTCGACTTAAAAATAACCAATATGGTTTGTTTATAATTTCTGGGCATTTTTTTTCGAAACCTGCCTTCATATCAATATGAAAAACTGGTGGTTTATGAATCCCATACCCAATATTTATTTCTTTCTTTGGTTTGTAATTTTTAAACGTTGATTTAGCAAGTCTCAATTCCTCTTCACAGGTAAAAAAAATTGCATTTGCCGCATTAATTGCTTTTTTTTCAGTTAAAAACCAAATAAATTTATTTCGCAATGCTTTTAACTTTCTGTCCGGTGCATTTTGAAAATAAGGATCTAGCATTCCATGAGGAATTATTACAACTTGAGGAATTGATAATTTTTTGATTTTATTTTTTTTCAATGCTTTATAAACTGCATAATTGTGATATTGCCAAATTCCATGCACAATAATGAAATCATAATGAGAAGCATTCTTTTCGAGCCAAGAATCTAGTTTTGAACTAAATTGAAAACTAGTAAATCCTTTTCCCATTTTGATTATTTTAAAAGGATCAGTAACATCATAATCTTCATTTTCATCATCTAAACATATTATATCTTGAATTATACCAGCTTTTAGTAAAGATGGATAGTAATTTCTTATACCTTGTGATGGTCCTCCTGATTTAGGATTCATTGAATTAATAACACGGAGAATTTTCATTTATTTAATTGTATTTGGTTCCAAATAAAGCATTATTTACTTTGTTGGGAATAAAATTTAAAATATGTAGAAATATAAAATATATTATTGCATTTATTAATCCAAAATGCTTTTCCCTAAAGTAAAAGTTAATTTTTGGTCTTGAACCTAACGGGGAGTATAACCGCTTAAAACGACCTATAATATTAGAATTATTTAAACGAACTCTACAAATAGGGTTAGCTTCTCCAAAAGCTACTGCACTTTTTGAAGTAAATACGTTAATATTATTTTCTTTTGCTCGATACCCATAGTCCACATCACCAAGATCATGATGGTAAATTGGATCCAAATTTTTTAATCTCTTAAAAACTGATTTTGGGACCAAGACTACATTTCCATTCATATGAGTAATAGAATTCATTTTACTGTTAGGTGCAATTAATTTCTTTTCTTCATCTCTTCCTCCGTAAAGGACTTTACTAGATTTTTCTTCTATTATTATTCCAGAAATTATTCCTTTGTGATTAATTAGTTTAGAACACGATAGTAATTCATCAATAGATTTTTCAAAAAGAATGACATCATCATTAAGCCATAGATAAAAGTCGTATTGATCACTTTCTGCCTTTTGCCAAGCTAGATGCATTCCACGATTCCAATATAAATTACCACTACCTGAAATTAAATTAACTTCTGGGAATTTTTTTGATATAGCATCATAAGTTCCATCTGAAGAATTATCATCAACAAGATAAACGTCACACTTAGTGTTCAATTCAAAAAGTCTTTGCAGACAAGATATTGTCTTTTCTTTTCGATTGAAACTAGTCATTAAAACTGCAATTTTATTCATATAACTATAGCCAAATTAAATAATTTGATGTTTTTCATCACGAACATCTCCAATTACTTTAGCAGGATTACCAGCTACTATCGAATAACTCTCAACATTTTTAGTCACAACAGATCCTGCACCAATCAACGCACCTTCACCAATAGATATACCTTTCAGTATAATTGAACGCGCACCAATAAAAACATTATCTCCGATTAATATAGGAGCAAATTGTATTTTATTAGGATCAGATCTAAATGATGGATGTATAGCATGGGCATCATTATCTGTTATTAACGCCCCACTCCCTATTAACACATTATTTCCAATAGAAATTTTCGAAAAACAAGAAATAGAAACTCCTGACATTCCTACATTATCACCAATAATGATTTCTGCTTTTGGAATTACAGCTTTAATAGTTACTTTTTGAAATACTCCGATTGAATTTTTTTTAGGATCACTACATAAAATTAAATTAGTCCCTATTTTTAAATTAGCTTTTTTATTAATTTTAATTATTGGTAGTTTATATAGTTTCCAAGTAGGAGACCAAGCCCCTATATAAATCAAAGAATAAATAATATCTCTTGGATAACGCCAGAAATATAATGATTTTCTAATTAATTGCTTTATATTCATTCTTTAATTTTATTAATAAATAAGAGAGGTTTATTCATTAGATGATTGTATTTTTTTATCAAATCTATATCTTTTTCCCACCATTTAGAATTAAGTAGTATCTCAATTAATCCTGATTCAAACCTAAACTTAATAACCTTTGCTGGTATTCCTCCAACAATTGAGTACGGTAAAACATCTTTAGTTACTACTGAACCTGCTGCGATTACTGAACCAGTTCCTATATTCACACCTCCTAATATTATGACATTAACTCCAATCCAAACATCATGACCAATTGAAGTGTCTTTTTGATCAGTAAACTCTATGTCAGAATCAAAACTGAAAGATCCAGAGGATTTTGATTTATAGAATCCAGGATAAGTTGAAACATAACTTATCGGATGATCTGCAGCTCCACAAATAACACCAGCACCAATACTACAAAATGATCCTACATTAGTAAAAGAAAAGTCACAGTTTTTACCGATATATGAATATTTTTGAATTGTACAACTTCCTATATTACTATATTCCAAAATTTTTACATAAGGAAATATAACTGAATTCATTGACACACTCGAATCAAACGAAATAACTGATTTTTTAAATTTAAATTTAAAAAATATGTATTTTAATATCTTTTTCATAACTATAATTTACCAATAAGTTCCTCCATCAATATTCTTAGATGTATCCAATGTATCTTCAGGTAATGGTCTTATCCAATTATCATTATATAAAGAGCTGTAAGGAGTTTCCATAAGTCCTTCAAGGTTCTGGAATTCTTTTATCCCGTAATTAGGGTCATCCCATCTTTTGCCTTTAATTCCGAATAGTAATTGCAGTCCTCCTCCCATATGAATTGATTGTTTACCCAACTTCTTCACATGAGCTGCAAGCGGTAATCCATAAGCTCCGCATCCAAGAAGACAAATATCAAATTCAATTTTCGCAATTTCATCTTTCATATAATCTAATGCATCAAACCAAGAATTGAAGTCACTTTTAGCACCACCAGCAGATTGAACTGCTTTAAGGGTGATTAATTCGAATTCTGGTAAAATATTTTTATTTTCAAAAAGGTCTTCTCTTTTTGAATATTGAAGTATAATAGTTTCTTGGAACGGATGAACAACCAAAATTTTTTTATTTTTAAGTATCGCAGTCCAGGGATTATTAACAAAAAATGGATACAATGTCTCTAAATGTAATTTCTTTACATTTTTATTCAAAGGCATATGTGTTTCAAACGCCTGAAATGAACCAAGAATATCAATAAACTCACTATCCTTTATGTATACTTTAGAAAATTTTTCTGATGTCTCTTGGGTGGCAGGAAATACTCCAGAGAAAACATCTAAAAACTTAAAATGCTCTTTAAACCACCAAGGAGTCATTGTATTACCTGTTATAAAATTAAAAATTTTCCTCCAATATTTGATTTTATCTTTTATGACTAAATAGTTAACCGCTGTTATTAATTCAGTTGTACCGTATCGAGTGATCATGGTTGGGTTTCCAGAAGACAACTTATCAAATATAATCTTATTTGCATTAAAACGGTCAAATTCACATTCTGGCACCTCAAACTTTACATTAAAAATAAATCTATATATTTTTCGTAAAATTTTAATAATTTTATCTTTTAATATCATTTGAGCAAGTTTTTTAAATAATGACGGATTTCCTTATCGTTTAATATTCTTAATTTTTCATTAAATGCAATACCTATTGTAACAAAAATAAATATAAAAGAAGGCGATAAAATTAGTTTATCTTCAATAAAAGAATGTATTCCTTTAAACACAATCCATAAACTAATCATAACCATAAACCAATTTTTAGATTCATACATAGCAACTAAAGAAGCCTTAACAAAGACGAAATAATAAATAAACAATCCAACGATTCCACCCCATTGAATAAAATTAAGCATTCCTGTTTCAGTTGCTAACCTTCCTTCTTTATAAATCTCTTGATAATCAGTTTCAGAGCCAAGAATGTGACTGTCATCAGTTAAATGAGTTGTAGTTTTACCAACGCCACCCAAACCAAAAATTAAAGCATTCTCTTTCCATAAATATGGGATAACATCAACGTACAGCCTAGTTCGTGAGTCAACAAACACATCTTGAGTTTTATTACTCTGACTTATAGTAAATTTACCCATCTGTTCTCCGATTGTAAAAATATTAAACACTCCAGTAATACCCAAGAAAAAGAATAAAATAGGACTTAAAATCAAAAACCTTCTAGAGAACTTAATAAAAGAAAAAACAGGGCCATATCTACGAAAATAATAAGTAGTGGTAATTAGTAAAGCAACAAAAATATTTAAGATATTTGCTCTATTAGAAAAATCACTAAAAACGGAGATAACGAGTAAACTTAAAATGATAATTATCTTTTTCCTATTAAGATATGGAATAAAAAAAATAAATAAATAAATCGGAGATAATATATGAGCAAAACCATGTGGTCCTGAATTTGACCGAAAAAATAAAAGAATAAATGTAATTGGAATACCAATTTTCCAACAAACATTTAAGATTGAACTAAGCAAGTTTTTTTTTGAACCAAACATAATTGAAATTGGCAATATTAGTAATGCTGGTACCGAATAGTAAACCAAATGAATTAAATCTCTTTCACTTTCAATATTCATTATCCCTCGCACAACGATAATGATATTATAAAATATAAATAATCCCAAATAAGTATTTTCTTTAAAAAACCTAAAAAAAGATTTTTTAAAAAAAAACATTCCTAAAATCAATGGGTAAAAACACATTATTGAAACCAATACAATTTTTCCAGGAAAAAAAGCATAATAAATGGTAGGTAAATACGAAATTAGAAAAGTATATTTCGAAAAAGTATTTAATTTCAGAATCATTTTTTTACTATTCATGTTTCTCAATATAGCCGAATTTAAGAAACTCCTCCATGCTAATGTCCAAAATATCTAACAGCTTGGTATTTGATTCAGAAAAACGTTGATTTAATAAAAGTAGAACCTCATCAGAAGCAGGAACAATTTCACTACTTATACCCAATGAATAATACTTAAACTTATTCGGAATGATTTTATCATAAACACTCTGAAGTATCTTTTTAAATCTACCATGTATAATTGACTTAAAAAATTTATTCCCTGCGATTAAAGACAATTTATGCGTTAAGTTCATTTTCTCACTCATCAGGTTATTTTTTTTATGAATAGTCACATTCTGCTTTACATTCAAACAGTCTTTGACTTCTTCAACTTCGACACCAAAAATTATTGCTATTTTTTTATAAAAAGAATTATATTTAAATTTTAAATGTTCAAATAAAAGAACAGAAACATTCTCTTTTCCAAAAACATCTTGGTATAATTTTATTTGGTGAAAATAATCAAACACAGAATACTTTTTTATACTAATATCACTTTTACCAAAATTTTTAAGATACCAAATATCAAAAGTATTAATATCAGGTCTTTCTTTTATTATATTAAAATAAGCTTGAGCATAAAAAGATGGTAATAACGTTTTCTGACTTCTTAAAACCATAATAATTTCTATGTGATCAAAAACACCTTCAAAAACAGTCTTTATTCTCAAAGGAATATCCTCAGAAATAGGCTTTAACAAAGACCACTCAAAATTGTCTACAAAAAAAGAAATGTTCTCATTTGATAATATAGAAATGTTTTTTTTTACTTTTTTCAAATTTGTAATTTCTTCTTCAAAACTAGAGATTGATTGGTTTAGTAATATTTTTTTTAAAATACTACCTACATAAAATTCGCCTAAATAATCAGTAGATCTATTTAAGTGATTCAAATATTCAAAATCCCCCAAGCTCGAGATTTTTTTAAACAATGACAATTGGAAAGTTGAAGTTGCTGTTTTCGGGTAACCTATGTGGATTATTAATTTTCTCATTTGATTGTTGATTTTAAAAAAACATTCAAATGTTTTGATAATAAATTACAATATACAATTGAATCATAATGATGATCAAATTTATTTTTATTTAACAACTTTACATCAACTATACAATCCTGACCAATAGACTCTTGATCAAGATTAATAAAATCAAAGTCATTTTCAATACAAAAAAGTTCAATTTGTTTATTAAACTTCAGTGTCAATTGAGTTCTTTCATATTGACTAGACTCAACTTGTCGTCTTAAATTGGCTATTTCACCCCAATCATTATCATCCGTAATAGTTGGTAATGGAGTACTTAAAATTAATAGTTTACCATAAATAGAAACCTCTTTTATCAAATTAGTATAATTAGTCAATGCAAGTTGAAGCATACTATCAACTGATTCACCATACTTGTTAGCTCTATACCATATTACAAAACCAGTATCAACTTCTCCTAAAGATAAAATAATTCTTTTGTACTTTTTGTTTTGTTTTAATTTTTTTGAAAAAACATTATAGGCATTAGTTTTAGAGTTAGGATTTTCAAGACCAGATGCAGTAGCTCCATGAACGTTGGCAACAACGAATTTAGTCAATGGAAAGAATTTTTTGAATCTTAAATTTGTAAAAACTTCAGTGTGCGAATCTCCCAACACTAAGCATTTCTGTAACGAAAATAAATCTAATCCAAATCTAATTATTTTCTGTACTTTATTATAAACTTTATTCATTTTTGTTAAACTTGTAAAAAGTTGAAATTCCGATAGTTTTCTTGACTAATTTAATGCATAAAAAGTTTACTAAAACCATTGTAATACATGTTGCTATTGCAGCCCCATTAATACCCCAGTAACTAATAAAACAATAATTTAAAGTGGCATTTAAAAGTGCTGAAAATAATACTATTTTTCCAAATTTCTTTTCTTGATTACATAAAGTTAATACTAACCCAACACACCCTGCAGCTATATTGAAAAACTGGCCTATACTTAAAATTACCAACGGTAAATATCCTATAATAAACTCATCGCCCCATATTGATAAAATAAAAGGTCCGAAGAAAAAAATAATAGTAAAAAAAATGAGTGAAAAAGTTGTTAAGGCAATTGAAACCTTTTGGATTAACCCTTCTAATTCCAGTATCCTACCCTCAGCATACATAGTCGCAACTTTTGGAGCAATAGCTGCATTCGTCACCATCAATAAAAATGAAGAAACAAATGCAATTTTAAATGCAACTGAATAAATGCCTACATTTTCTAAATTTAAATAAGAACCTATTAATAGACTATCTATACTTATTGCGATAGTATTTGTTGCTTGTATAAAAAGTAAAGGGAGGGCAACTTTTAATAATTCCTTGGGGATGAATTCTTTTGTGTTTTTTTTACTTAACTGGCCATTCAAGGTTTTCCAATAAACCCAAACAATTGTGGCAACTAATACCCTGGCAATTCCATATAAAATTGCAACTGAAACAACTGTTATTTCAATATTCAAAAAAGTTTGTGTAATCAAACCAATTCCCACAAACGCAAAACTCAGTGCTTGATCTACTAGACTACTTTGCCATATTTTTCCGTATGCATTCAAAATAGAGGAGTAGATTTTTGAGAAAATTTGAAAAAACACAACCCCAACAAATATCATTAGCGGAAACATCAATGACTCTTCAAAAAAAGTTTTTGTTATTTTTGGTATTGCAAGAAATGTAAGAACTATAATAGTAATACCAAATGGTATTACTAATTTGAAACTAGTATATATTACTTTTTTAATGCGCTTTGTATTATTTTTATTTAGTGCAATCGCAATTTCTTTAATAATTACAGCAGGTAAACCTAACATTACAAGCATTAAAATAATTGAACTAAACTGATTCGCCAAATTAATTGTACCTAATCCTTTAGCCCCTAATATTCTTCCAAGAAAAACACTAATAACAACACCAATAATTACACCAACTCCTTTAACTAAAGCTGTTTTAGAAATTGTATTAACAAGTTTATTACTTAAGATTTTTTTTATCATTTAAGATTATAAATGTAACAATTTAATCCTTCAAAATTTGAATATAAAGCGAGACTGAGACAATTCACGTATTAAATTATTAAAGTCCAATAGAATATAGGGTAAATCCTATTGAATGAATCAAATCACGATCTAACACACCTCTTCCATCAAAAATAAAAGCAGGCTTCATCATAGTATCATATATTTTTTGCCAATCATACGTTTTAAACTCATCCCATTCGGTTAAAATGGCAATGGCATGTGCATTTTCACAAGCGTCATATGCACTATTACTGACTGAAACACTTTCTTCATTCTCTTCTTCTGTTCTAGTCCTTAAATAATTTAAATCATTCTGAATTTGATGGGCCATTACTTTAGGGTCATAGACAGTCAGTTTTGCTTTTTCATTCAATAAATAGTCCGAAACGTATAATGCGGGCGTTTCTCTTGTGTCATTCGTGTCTTTTTTGAAAGCCCATCCCAACACCGCAATTTTTTTATCTGACACTGTATTATACAAGGTTTTTACTATTTTATTTGCAAATCTTTTTTTCTGATGATCATTGAAAATTATAACCTGTTCCCAATAATCTGCGACTTCAGTTAAACCATAACTTTTTGCTATGTACACTAAATTTAAAATGTCTTTTTGAAAACAAGACCCTCCAAAACCAACAGATGATTTTAAAAATTTAGAGCCAATTCTGCTATCAAAACCTATTGCTTTTGCTACCTCATTTACATCTGCTCCTGTAACTTCACATAATTCTGAAATAGCATTAATAGAAGATACCCGTTGCGCTAAGAATGCATTTGCAGTTAGTTTTGACAATTCAGACGACCATACATTGGTCGTTAAAATTTGATCACGTTCCACCCAATTTAAATATATATCGACTAAAGCTTGTGCTGCATCCTCTCCACTTTTAGTTTGTTCATTCCCTATTAACACACGGTCGGGATTTAATAGGTCTTGAACCGCTGTACCTTCTGCTAAAAATTCAGGACTCGACAAAATGGAGAATTTACACCCGTTACCGGTATTATCTAAAATATTCTTTATCGATTCAGCTGTTCTAACAGGTAAAGTCGATTTTTCAATTACAATTTTATCACTTGTAGATACTCTAGCTATTTGTCTGGCGCATAATTCAATGTACTTTAAGTCAGCAGCCATTCCTTTACCAATACCATATGTTTTAGTTGGCGTATTCACTGAAATAAAAATCATATCAGCTTTAGCAATGGCGGCGTCAACGTCAGTTGAAAAAAATAAATTTTTCCCTCTAACCTCTTCTACAATTTCAGCTAAACCTGGCTCAAAAACTGGTAATTTTGAAGTATCCTCATCATTCCATGCAGCAATCTTTTCAGCATTCATGTCTACAACTGTCACTTTAATATGAGGGCATTTTAAAGCCATCACAATCATAGTAGGCCCGCCTACATAACCCGCACCTATACAACAAATATTTTTTACTTTCATTACAATTTCACTTGTTTAAATTCGTTTATGTTTTCCAAAAACCAAGTATACGTTTTTTGAATGCCATCTTCTAAAACTGTACCTGCTTTCCAACCTGCATCTTTCATTTTAGATACATCCATTAATTTACGTGGTGTTCCATCTGGCTTTGAGCTATCCCATATAATCTCTCCTGCATGTCCAACTTTGTTTTGAATCAACTCAGCTAAGTCTTTAATAGTTAAATCTACACCTGTTCCAATGTTGTATAAATTATCTGGTAATTTGTTTTCAAAGGCATACACCACAGCATCTGCCATGTCATCTACAAACAAAAATTCACGCATTGGTGTACCAGATCCCCACAATGTAACAGGTGCATTATTATTTAATTTTGCTTCATGAAACTTTCGAATCATGGCTGGCAAAACGTGAGATGAATTTAAATCAAAATTATCGTGTGTTCCGTATAAATTGGTTGGCATTAAACTGACAAAGTCTTTTCCAAATTGTTTATTAATGGCTTCACATCCCTTTAATCCTGATATTTTGGCTATAGCATACCATTCATTAGTTGGCTCTAATGAAGACGTTAATAAACAGTCTTCCTTTAAAGGCTGTGGCGCTAATTTGGGATAAATACAAGAACTCCCTAAAAAGATAAATTTCTGAACACCGTTTTGATGTGCCCCATCAATTAAATTATTTTGAATTTGCATATTCTCCATTAAGAATTGATATGGAAATTCGCTATTCGCTAATATACCACCAACCTTTGCAGCAGCATCTATTACTACTTCAGGTTTCTCCCTTTGATAAAATTCAGTCACAGCAGCTTGATTTCGTAAATCTAGTTCTGAAGATGTTTTACCAATTAAATTTATGTATCCTTTGGCACTTAGATTTCTCCAAATAGCTGAGCCAACCATTCCACGGTGTCCTGCTATGTATATTTTAATGTTTTTGTTCATTTATTTTTGGTAATGCGTCTTTTATTTTTATTTGTACCTACTCTGTTCTCGATACATTTATAATATAAAAGCTAACGCTTTTATATTATAAATACTCGAACTGACGTCTTTTACTTTTTTTATCTGTGACAATTAAATCCTCTCCCTTCAAAAGAGAGAGGCCACTGTTTCTCTTGACATTATCAAACAAAGACAGTCTTGATTCTTGAATCGGAGCGCTCTTACTCCTTATTTTGAGTTCTTACAGTTCTCGATAATCCGAACTGATTATTCAAAGTAATTTAAGGTATCATACCCACCATCTTTTAAATACTGGTCTTTTTGCATTAGTTTTACATCGCTCTGCATCATGTCTTTAACCAGATCAGCAAGATCATACTGACATTCCCATCCTAATTTTTCTTTTGCTTTAGTTGGATCACCTATTAACAATTCAACTTCCGTTGGTCTGAAATACTTTGGGTCTACTGCTAAAACTTCTTTTCCTAGTTCTATTTGGAATTCAGGATTATTACATTTCGCAACAGTAGCCGTTTCATTCACGCCTTCCCCTTTAAACTCTAACTCAATTCCAACTTCATTAAATGCCATACGTACAAACTCTCTAACAGGTGTTGTTTTACCAGTTGCAATCACCCAATCTTCTGCTTTATCCGCTTGAAGAATCATCCACATCATACGTACATAATCCTTAGCATGCCCCCAATCACGTTGCGCATCCATATTCCCTAAATAAAACTTATCTTGAAGTCCCAAGGCTATTCTAGAAGCCGCACGAGTAATTTTACGGGTCACAAACGTTTCACCTCTCAATGGAGATTCATGATTGAATAAAATACCATTACACGCATACATGTCATACGCTTCTCTGTAATTTACTGTAATCCAAAACGCATACATTTTTGCAACTGCATACGGACTTCTTGGGTAAAATGGAGTGGTTTCCGATTGAGGAACCTCTTGTACTTTACCATATAATTCAGATGTAGACGCTTGATAAATACGTGTTTTCTTCTCTAAGCCTAATAGGCGTACTGCATCTAAAATTCGAAGTGTACCTAAACCATCTGCATTCCCTGTATATTCAGGAATTTCAAACGACACATGGACATGACTCATAGCTGCCAAATTATAAATTTCATCTGGCTGAATCTCTTTAATTAAACGAATTAAATTCGTACTATCTGTCATATCTCCATAATGAAGAATGAAATTTCGGTTTTCAATATGTGGATCTTGATATAAATGATCAATTCTATCCGTATTAAACAAAGACGAACGTCTTTTTAATCCATGAACAATATATCCCTTTTTCAAAAGAAACTCACTTAAATAAGCCCCATCTTGGCCTGTTACTCCGGTAATAAATGCTACTTTTTGTGTCATATTAATTTAATCTATCGATATTATTTAACTAAGAACCAGTCATTTAATAACTGTTCTCTATTATACTTCATTGTTTTTTTGGTTTTCCAATCAACCACCTCAAAGCCAGCATGTTCACAAATGGCTTGGCCAGCAGCTGTATCCCATTCCATTGTCGGAGCGAATCTTGGATAGCAATCTGCAGCACCTTCAGCAACCATTACTATTTTTAATGAACTTCCTTTGGAAATCAGTTGCACGTCTCCATGTTTCTTACGTATTTCGGCAACGTATTCTTCAGTATCTAGCGACATATGTGAACGACTAGCTACTACAGTGTACTTTTTTCTATTTGATTGAAGTGGGAGGGTAATTGCTGATGAAATAATAGTAGAAATATCTAAATTTTCTGCATTAGAAATTTTAAATGCTCCATTTTCCTTTGAAGAAAAATACAAGTCGTTTAACGCAGGAGCGTAAACCACACCAATAACCGTTTTTTGATTTTCAATTAAAGCTATATTTACAGTAAACTCACCATTTTTCTTGATAAATTCCTTTGTTCCATCAATAGGATCAACAATCCAGAGTTGATTCCAATCCTTTCGCTGTTCATAAGGTATGTTTTTTCCTTCTTCTGAAAGAATAGGAATCCCCGTTTCAATCAAATAGTCGTGAATAATTTTATCTGCCGCCAAATCTGCTTTAGTCAAAGGTGAATCATCACCCTTAAGTTCAACCCCAAAATCATCAGAGTTGTATATTTTCAGTATTGCTTCTCCAGCTTTTAAACTGGCTTTAATTGCAACCTGTAGTAATTCTTCTTTACCCATCTAAATAGTCATTTAAGTTTAAGTAATTTATTATTTGTTCAACAGATTCCTCTAAAGTGAGTTCTCCTACCTTAATATGAATTTCAGCCTTAGCAGGTGATTCATAGGGTGATGAAATTCCAGTAAAGTTTGGAATTTCTCCTGTACGCGCTTTTTTATAAAGTCCTTTAGGATCTCTTGCTTCACATATTTCAAGCGGGGTATCAATAAAGACCTCAATAAACTCACCAGTATTCATTAATTCACGGACTTGTGAACGGTCCTTTTTAAAAGGAGAAATAAATGCAGTAAGTACAATTACCCCTGCATCAACAAATAATTTTGACACCTCTCCAATTCTTCTAATATTTTCTACACGATCAGAATCCGAAAACGTTAAGCCTTTATTTAAACCTAAACGAATATTATCTCCATCTAATAAATATGTGTGTTTATTCAATTCGTTCAATTTTAACTCTACAGCATTTGCTACGGTAGATTTTCCAGAACCACTAAGTCCAGTAAACCATAACACAGCAGATTTCTGCTGTTTAATTCCAGAACGTTCCTTTTTTGTGACATGATGGTGATGCCAAACAATATTTTTATTTGACATATTTTTTCTTTACATATTTCACAATCAGCTTTGCTGCTTCTTCTGCACTCATATTATCTGTGTCAATTGTTATTTCTGCATGTTTAGGTTCCTCATAAACATCATTAATACCCGTGAAATTCTGTAATTCACCTGCCATGGCTTTTTTGTACACACCTTTGTAATCTCTTGCCTTACAAGTATCTATGTCTGCTTTAACATAAACAACAATATTTTGCTTTACCATTTCACGTATGGTTTTTCTAGATTCTGTATAGGGCGAAACAAAGGAGACTACCGTTGAAACTGAATTTTTTTGAAGTTTCTGTATTAAATAACCAATTCTGTGCATGTGTCGATTACGATCAGCTCTACTAAAACCAATGTTTGGAACAAGTTCTCGTATGTTAGTTGAATCAATGCGTTCAATAGGTACATGTAATTTTTCCAATTCTGTATAAACCAAATCTGCAATGGTAGTTTTTCCGGAGAGAGGCAAGCCCGTAAACCATAAATTAAATGGCTCAATTCTTTTTCTGCCCCAAAGGATTTTAATCCAAGCCCGTTCATGTATCCAATACAATCCCAGCTTAAAACACGTTTCAACTAAACCTGTAGCAATAGCTAAGTCCAATCGACCAAAAAAGAGATAAACAATGGTCATTGTTACGACAGCAGCAATTATTCGCCAGCTAATTCCTTTTACAACTGACCGTATGTTAGTATCTTGATACATTCTATATCGTTTTACATTCCCATTCAGGAAAGTTTTCACGTATAAACAAATTCAATGCTCTTTCTGAATCTTTATAGTCTTTAGACTGAATTTTATTTAAATCTTCTTCTCTTCTACTTACACCTAAAATCATTCCAGCTCCTACTGTATTATTGGTAATTCTATCCACCACGATAAACGAACCTGTATAGCGATTTGTTTCATACGAATCGGCTGCAATGGGCTGATTCAATACCATTTTACATGACGCAATATCATTAACACCTAGTGTATGTACTTGATTTCTTTCAAACGTATTCACGTCAACTTTATAATTAATGTGTTCAAAAGACCCTGTTACAACGGATGTTCCTCTTTTAATATCATAATTCAGATTCAACTCCATAGCTTGTTCATCCATCCAAACCAACATGACTTTCAATGAATTAGAAACTCTAGGTACACTATCCGAATGCACAATCATATCTCCACGAGAAATGTCTACTTCATCTTCAGTAGTAATTGTTATTGCCATTGACGTATAAGCACTTTCACATGTCACATGAGAATCAGTCTCCGTAATATCTCCAGTATTAATTATACTTTTAACTTTAGTAGTTTTACCAGAAGGGAGTACTGTAATCTCATCACCAACGGAAACTTTTCCAGCTACAATTGTTCCACAGAACCCTCTAAAATCAAGATTTGGTCTATTTACATATTGAACAGGAAACCTGAAATCTTCCTCTTTCTGTTCTTTGGTTATATCCATTGTATCCAAAAGACTAAGCATAGGCTTTCCTTTATACCATGGTGTATTTTTACTCTCATCTACTACATTATCACCATCCAATGCTGATACTGGAATATGATACGTATTTTTAATACCCAATTCAGTAGCTAATTCATCATAAGACTTAGAAATTTCATTAAAAACATCTTCACTGAAATCTACTAAATCCATTTTATTAATTGCAACAACCACATGCTCAATCCCTAACAGACTTACTATAAAGCTATGCCTTCTAGTTTGTGTAAGAATTCCTTTTCGAGCGTCAATTAGAATAATAGCTACATCAGCAGTTGATGCTCCTGTAACCATGTTTCTAGTATATTGTTCATGCCCAGGAGTGTCTGCTATAATGAACTTTCTATTTTCTGTAGCAAAAAATCGATACGCAACGTCAATCGTTATCCCCTGTTCTCTTTCACTTTGAAGTCCATCAACCAATAATGCCATGTCAATTTTTTCTCCAGTAGTTCCGTATTTTTTACTTTCACCTTCTACAGCTGTTAATTGATCATCAAAAATCATTTTAGCGTCATAAAGCATACGACCTATAAGGGTACTCTTACCGTCATCTACAGATCCACACGTTAGAAAGCGAAGCATGTCCTTATTCTCATGCTCTTTAAGATATCCTTCTATATCTTTTGCAATTTTTATATTTTGAGTCTCCATACTAAAAGTATCCTTCTATTTTCTTTTGTTCCATTGCTCCCTCAGAATCTTTATCAATCAACCTACCTTCTCGTTCTGAACTAGTAGAAAGAAGCATTTCTTTTATAATTTCAGGTAAAGTAGTTGCTGTAGAATTTATTGCCCCTGTTAAAGGATAACATCCTAACGTTCTAAAACGCACCATTTCTTTTTTTGCTGTTTTCCTTAATTCTTCAGGCATTCTTTCGTCATCTACAAGAATTTTTGCACCTTCATATTCAACTACTTCTCTTTCTTTAGAAAAATAAAGAGAAGGGATTTTTATATTCTCTAGGTAAATATATTGCCAAATGTCTAATTCTGTCCAATTCGAAATTGGAAATACACGTACGCTCTCACCTTTCTGTATAGCCGTGTTATAAATATTCCATAACTCAGGACGTTGATTTTTTGGATCCCATCTGTGATTTTTATCACGGAAAGAAAATATACGTTCCTTTGCACGAGATTTTTCCTCATCTCGTCTTGCACCACCTATAATGGCATCATATCCCCCTTTATTCAAAGCTTGTTTTAAACCTTCCGTTTTCATTACATCTGTGTGTACTTTTGACCCATGCACAAATGGAGAAATGTTCATATCAATTCCTTTTTGATTTGAATGAACAACCAGATCAAAATCAAGATCAATTGCGCGTTGATCTCTAAATTCAATCATTTCATGGAATTTCCATTTAGTATCTACATGCAACATTGGAAATGGAGGTTTTGACGGCGCAAAAGCCTTTATAGCTAAATGAAGCATCACTGAGGAATCTTTTCCAACGGAGTACATCATCACTGGATTACTAAACTCTGCCGCAACCTCACGTAATATATGAATTGATTCAGCTTCCAATTGTTTTAAATGTGTTAATCTCTCTTTTGTAATCATTTCATAATTTTAAATTAATTCTGTAATGAAGCTTTCAAACTGTCAATTACACCAATATATACCGAATCAACATTATTATGCTTTGCCAAGTATAAAGACGCCCAATCAATAATATGAATTAAATACAACGAACGTTCTAGCATAGAATCTCCTTTGGCTGAAAGAGATAAAACGTGATTCGTTCTCGCTTTAATTACTTCCACTGAAAAAGCCAACCTTCTATTATTTTGTAAATGCCAATCATTTGTGTTTAAAAATAATACAGCATAGCGATCGGCTCCCCCATACCAACCAACCATTTCGTTGTGATTCATTTCTGGAATAGTATGGTGGTTACACAATATTTTGCAATTTTCATTAAATTGTTGTCTGGCACGAATAGCCACGCCTTCATCTTTCGATTCACTATAAATAATTAATTCCTTTCCATTTATAAAATCAGCTAATTGTTTTGCTTCTTTGTGAATTTCGTCAATATTAGACACAATCAATTCTTTAGCTATTACAAATTCTTTTAATTTTGTTTTATTAATTAAATTTAATTCACCAAAAACATGCATTAACTGCACAATTGAAAAAGCCAACGTTGTACGCGGTGGATTACCTCCGGGTACCAAAATACAATCGTAACTCCAGGTATTACAGAAACTTTCTAAGTCTCCCCCAGAACATACTCCAACAATAGCACATTCTCTATCATGCGCTTCTTTAACAGCTGATAACGTTTCTTCCGTATTACCAGAATTTGAAGAGGCGATAATTAGTGTTTTATTGTCAACATAATTAGGCAACCTATAATCCTGACAAAAATTAATTGGAATGGTCATCTCATCTTCAATCCATGAAGCAACTAACTTCCCTCCAATACCAGAACCTCCCATTCCACAAATAACAACATTATTAAATTTAGGGTATTTATTTTTTAACGGGGCTTGATTTGCAATAGCCAGTGCTTCTATTAAGTCTTTTGGAAAGGCTTCAATCAACCCTTTCATATATGCGTTATTCTTTTCAGTTTCTGTCATCTGTACTTTTATTCTGTTTTTTCACATGGCTACGCCGCCGTCAGCCCCAACTTACGTTGTACTAACTAAATATTATTATAAGGCTAAACTCATTACCCTACCCAAAAAAAGGGCTTATACGCTTAATACAATGTGATAGCTTATAAAGGATTCACACAAGACATGTTATATTTATACGGTGCAATCACAGGGTCTATCCATTCATATCTTATTTTCTACGCTTCACGTATCAAACCATACGAATCAATTTTCGCAAATATA
>Ga0209395_1002180_pt1 | contig 26249 bp, 20 predicted proteins | sample GOMGulsemesocosm_3_FD_184635 | JGI IMG/M metagenome (GOLD analysis project Ga0209395, IMG submission 184635) | Methane-oxidizing microbial communities from mesocosms in the Gulf of Mexico - GOM9D Gulf of Mexico (SPAdes) (version 2) | ecosystem: Environmental > Aquatic > Marine > Cold seeps... | reverse complement strand
CGGCGCCTTTTTTATTGTCAGTTGTTTATGCCTAGGTGTTAGCGCGATGTAAAAAATTCTCTAGGTTCTGACCAGTGGTGGTGATTCCACAATGGTTTCGCTGTAGCTTGTCGGATCACCAAAGACGCTGCGGGGTAATGGTGGCTGTCGGTCGTCTAGGTCCGTATTAGCTCAGGGTCCTGCGCTCAGTCCTTAAGAGCCCCATCCATATGGACACAACCGCGACCTTGTAGGGTTTAAAATCGTGGGCTATGACGTGGTCATTTTACCCACACCGGCTTTACCGGCGCCGTACGCTGGCTCGTGCATATAACAGCGGCCGCCAAACGATGAGCTATTAACCACCAAGCCCACCCCGCCGGTTCAAAACGATACGACCTGAGTGACTATCCATGGCAGGCTCTTGGTGTGTTTTATTCGAGGCCGATCAATAATGTTTGGTTGGTGTGTTCGCTTATCTAGATGGATTGCTGCATTGAATCCAAGGTGCGAGTTGCTGGTCGAGTTGGAAGTGCTTTGGTGACTGTTTAAAAGGGCACTCAAACTTCAATTCATAGGCGCACAAGCGCAAATCCAAACCGCTGCGTTGTTGCTGCTCAATGCCGTGTAATCGGTCGCCGATAATTGGCGTGCCAAGCTCGGCCAGGTGTTTGCGTATCTGGTGTTTTCGACCGGTTTCTATTCTCACGTCGATCAAGCTGCTCTGCTCAGCATCGTTGTAAGTGAGGCGCGTAAAGTGACTGACTGCGGCACGCTCATCGATAGCGGTGTTGACGCTGACGGGCGCAACAGAAAATTCACCGTGCACTTGCGCTTGGTAGCGCTTTTCGATTAGGCGTTGCTCAAACAGTTGACTTAGTTTCTGCGCGGCTTGCTTGGAATGGGCGATTAAAATTAAACCGCTGGTGGCACGGTCGAGTCGGTGGACCAAAAACGCTGGGCGCTCAGGCAGCAGGTTTTTTTCGGCCCAGCGGGTGATCGTGCAGTGATCGCTCCACTTTGACCCCTGTGACAGTGTGCCGCAGGGTTTGAACCAAACGCTGTAATCACCTTGGTCGCTGATCAGTTCGCACTGAGGTGGTTCGCTGTTGAGCAGCTCATGATCATAATAAAGGTGCAGGCAGTCACCGGTTTTGAGTTGTTTTTTTGCCCGTCGCAGGCGCTGCGTGTGACGGCTGTGTTGGCGTGCATCCTCAGTGGATATAAAACGCCCTGCGCTGCAGGGGGTCAACCAGACGGCGCCCTTTTGCATGACCTGCTTGAGTTGCTGCTTTGACAGTTGGCAGTCTGCGGGCAGGTGGGCTAGCAGCAGGTCCAGCACTTGGCTTGGCTGCTCGACGGTAATGTGACGCTCAAAGGGGGCTGTATTCATGAGGCCATGATAGCAGCATGGGGTTAGCAGATGTGCCTTTAGGGGCAACGGCGCTGCGTGAGTTTGTGTCTTGCCGAGCGCGGCGCCAGTGGCCCGTTAGTCGAGTGCTAAGCGCGGGTTAACCGTTAACGGCGAACTGTGGTTCTCTCGAGGGGAGCATAGTGCGCAGCAGATCGGTGGTGGAGATGACGCCGACGACTTTATTGTTATCTGTGACAAATATACGATGGATATGGTTTTCAACCAGCAGCAGGGCGACCTCGGCTTGGCTTTGGTTAATGTCGACGCTGATAATATAGTCGTTCATGATTTGATGAACGGTACAGCTGCTGTGCGCCGTGTGCGTCCACTGCTTTAGGTCGTTATAGAGAGGCATTTCGATACCGGCCGTGTCACTGTAACAGGCGAGCAGTGCGGCTTCTTTAACGTTCTCGCTGGCGTTTTCAAATTTAAACACATCCGATACGCTGACCACGCCAACCAGCTGGTGGCTTGCGTCCATTACCGGCGCGCCATTGATCGCGTGGTCAATAAAGAACTTCGCTAAACGCTCAATGGACCAACCTTCGTAAACACACAGTACATGGTCGCTCATTAGCTCTTGGGCCGATAGCTCATAGGTGGCGGCGTCGTTCATAGCGTTCTCCAGATTCGGGTGTCAGTTGTGTGTCGCATGATCAATGGCGACCTTCATAAGCTATAGGCGTTAACCGCGAGCACTGCAAATGAGTTACGCACAGTAATGCGCGCAGGCGGGTGTCATGCTGAGGCTAACAGAGCTGTGGTTTACAGCAGTTGGCGGATTCTTTGCTGCAGTTGTGGAATCAGCTCGCGCTCAAACCAGGGGTTTTTCTGCAGCCAGTGGCGGTTGCGCGGGGAGGGGTGTGGCAGCGCCAGACGATGAGCATCGCTGGCCAGTTGTTCGCGCCAGTGCTGTACACGCTCGGTGAGATTTTTATGCTCATCATCGAGGTAATAGCGCTGGGCGAACTGACCAATCAATAGGGTCAGTTGGATATTGGGTAGCTGCGAGAGCAGCGCTGCGTGCCATTGCGGCGCGCACTCCTTGCGTGGCGGCAGGTCGCCGCTCTTGCCTTTGCCAGGGTAGCAAAAGCCCATGGGCATGATGGCAACCCGTGTGCTGTCGTAAAATACCTCGCTGGATAATCCCAACCACTGGCGCAGGCGCTCGCCGGACGGATCATCCCAAGGCACGCCACTGGCGTGTACACGGGTGCCGGGCGCTTGGCCGATGATCAATAGTTTGGCCTGTTGGTGTGCGCTAACTACTGGCCTTGGGCCCAGTGGTAGGTGCTCTGCGCAGAGTTGGCATTGGCTTATGTCCGCCAACAGGTTGGTGAGCGCCAGCGTTGAAGCTTGTGTTGTCTTCTGTGTCATTACTCGGGTGCGTCACCGAAATGCACACGACCCTTTTCATCTACCCAGCGTACGTAATCACGACTAGGGGGTTTGCGTGGGGTCGCCGGTTGTTCGGCTTCAAGGGTCGGAGTGCCAAAGTCGTCGCGCATGCTTTGGGTGCCCGTGATAAAGGGGTCGGGTGTTTGGTCTGGGTTGGTCAGCAACGCCTTGAACAGTTTGGTGGTTTTGGGGTTGCTGAGCAAGGCGATAGGGTTGCTGCTCTCCAGTTGCTGGCGCAGCTCTGGGTCTTGCAGCAATTGCTGAATCTCAGGATCCTGTTGCATAACCTGGCTACGTCGCCAGAGCGTCGAGAAGGTGTTGGCCAGTTGCTCGTCACTGGCGTCTTGAGGGTCAAACACACGGCGCATATCGGGGTTGTTAAGCAGCCGCTGATAATCCGGCAGTTGTTGGATGGCGCGGGTATCGCCATTCATCAGCGCGCGCTGATTGGTCTCGCTGTTGAGTAGCGATTGTAAGTCCTCACTGCGGCTCAGTCGCTTTAAACTGGCGATGGTGTCGCCTGGCTGCAACATAAGGGTGGCCACCGCTTGGGCGATCATGTCCTCGCTGTCCATCTGCGCGCTGACGCTCTTGGCAACCGCACTGGTGGTTTTATTCATGACTTGGCTGGCGAGGCTGCCCTTGGCTTGAGCGTGCTCCAAGGAATGACCGAACGCCATGGGTTGGCCGTCGCTGCTGGCACCTTGGAATAAGCCGACAAACCACATTAACAGGGTGGCCACCACAAAACCCGCCGCACCTCCGACACAGGCGCCGCCGAGTTTTAGCGGCCAGCGCTCAGGCAGCTGGTGGGGCAGCAGTTTCAGTATCAGGCCAATGGCGATGCTCACCAGTAAACTGGCGAGGATAAACAGACCCATGGCACTGGCCAGCATCACCAGCAGTGGCGAGACGTTAGCGGCCGCGCTGAGGTTTTCTCCCAGCCACTGTGCCAGGGCGGGCGTGAATGACAGCGATGCGCCGTAACCGGCAATCAAGGCCAATATGCGCCCGCAAGCCTTGATGAAACCGGCTTGGAAGCCGCGCAAGGTGAAAAATGCCACACAGCCGATGAGCAAAATACTGGCTAAATCCATAAGCAGGTCTCTGTGAAAGGCTCTTTGGTGAAGGTAGCGCCAGTATGGCAGGGCTGCCGGTCGTTGTGGAGTCGCCGGTGTGCGGCTCAATCTGGTGAATCTGTGCTTGTCGCTTCTCAGAGTCTAGAGAGTAACGCTCCTGCGCGTGTTTTTGGCACAGTAATAGGGGCAAATTATGACGGGTATAACCAGCCGGTGGTGGGACAAATCCGCTGCATATTGGTACTATGCGCGCCTAATTTATTACCCGTGCGCTCAGGTTTGTTAAACGGCGCCGATACTGACAGAAGTGGCAGGATTGGCTGGCTTTTCATCCGTTCACAGCAAAACATGGCTCACTCACCTTTCGGGATCTCCGCATGTCCAACATTAGCAACGCTCCACTGTTCGAACTAGAACACAATGATGCCTTTATTGGTCGTCACATTGGCCCTGACAGTGAGCAGGTTGCGGCCATGTTGGCTGAGCTGGGGGTGGATTCGGTTGCCGAGCTGATTAAGAAGACGGTCCCTGCGGGCATCCGCAAGCGTGATGATCTGAACCTAGATACGGCCATCAGCGAGCACCAAGCGCTGGCTGAGCTGAAAACCATCGCCGAAAAAAATCAGATTTTTAAAACCTATCTGGGTATGGGTTACCACGACACCATCGTGCCCAATGTCGTGCTGCGCAATGTATTGGAAAACCCAGGCTGGTACACGGCCTACACACCCTACCAGCCAGAGATTGCTCAAGGCCGGCTGGAAGGCCTGCTGAACTTCCAGCAGATGGTCATAGACCTGACCGGTATGGACATGGCCAACGCCTCCATGCTGGATGAAGGTACCGCCGCGGCAGAAGCCATGGCCATGTGCAAACGCCAGATGAAGCGCAATAAGTCGAACGCATTTTTTGTCGATGAAGCGACTCACCCGCAGACCATTGCCGTGGTGAAAACCCGCGCCGAGCACTTTGGCTTTGAGGTGATTGTGGCCGCGCCAGAAGAGCTTGAAAACCACGACTACTTTGGTGCGCTGCTGCAATACCCAGGTACCTCTGGCCAGGTTCGAGACCTTACGCCATTTATCGAAACCGCCCACGACAAGGGTGCGCTGGTTACCGTTGCCGCCGACATCATGAGCTTGGTGCTGTTAAACAGCCCAGGCTCCATGGGCGCCGATGTAGTTGTGGGTACAAACCAACGCTTCGGTGTGCCGATGGGTTTCGGCGGCCCGCACGCGGCTTTCTTTGCTTTCCGCGATAAGTTCAAGCGCTCAGCGCCGGGCCGTATCATTGGTGTCTCTATCGACACCAATGGCAAGCAAGCATTGCGCATGGCCATGCAAACCCGCGAGCAGCATATCCGCCGCGAGAAGGCCAACTCCAACATCTGTACCTCGCAAGTACTGTTGGCGGTGATGAGTGTGTTCTACGCCATCTACCACGGCCCAGTTGGCCTCAAGCGCATCGCCACACGCATTCACCGCTTGACCGGCCTACTGGCCGAAGGTCTGAAAGAGAGTGGCTTGGATCTGGTGCACGATACCTATTTTGACACCCTCGCGGTACAGGTCGACGAGCAGCAGAACGATATATTCCAGCGTGCGCTGGATGCGGGCATTAACCTGCGCAAGTTGGGCGACGGTGTATTGGCCGTGGCGCTCAATGAAACCACCACACAGGATGACGTTGCGCAATTGCTCAGCGTGTTCAGCGGTGTTGCCGTCGATGAGAGCGATGTTGACCTGGATTCTCTGGATAATGAATTGATAGTGGGTTCCGTCTCTGGCGATGAACAGGGCATTCCCTATGAACTTGAGCGCACCGATGAAATTCTGACGCACCCAGTGTTCAACAGCTACCACTCAGAAACGGAAATGCTGCGTTACCTTAAGCGCTTAGAGTCTCGCGACATAGCGCTCAACCACTCGATGATTCCGCTGGGCTCCTGCACCATGAAGCTCAACGCCACCGCCGAAATGATTCCGGTGACCTGGCCAGAGTTTGGTCGCATGCACCCATTTGCGCCGATGGATCAGGCGGCGGGTTACAGCCAGCTGTTTGAAGAGCTGCAGGACATGCTCGCCGCATGTACCGGTTACGACGCTGTCAGCCTGCAGCCCAACGCCGGCTCCCAAGGTGAATACGCAGGCCTGATCGCGATTAAAAAATATCATGAGAGCCGCGGCGAGTTTGAACGCGACATCTGTTTGATTCCGTCCTCAGCGCACGGCACCAACCCAGCCTCGGCGCAAATGGTGGGCATGAAAGTTGTGGTGGTGAACTGCGACAACAAAGGCAACGTCGACCTCGAAGACCTAAAAGCCAAGATTGAACAGTATGGCGAGCAGATCGCCTGCATCATGGTTACCTATCCATCGACCCACGGTGTGTTCGAAGAGGGTATTACCGAACTCTGCGAGCGCATTCACGAGGTAGGCGGTCAGGTGTACATCGATGGCGCCAACATGAACGCACTGGTGGGCGTGGCCGCACCGGGTAAGTTTGGCGGCGATGTCTCGCACCTCAACCTGCACAAAACCTTTTGCATTCCACACGGTGGCGGCGGCCCAGGCATGGGGCCTATCGGTGTGGGTTCACACCTTGCGCCTTTCTTGCCGTCTAACCCCGTGCAGCCGGTTCCGGCCCATGATCTAGACGCAGACTCTGACAGCGCCGAAAGCAATGTCGGCAACACCACGGCCATGCTCGACCTTGCCAACGGCACCATCTCTTCGGCGCCTTGGGGCTCAGCTTCTATTCTGCCGATCAGCTGGATGTACATTAAGATGATGGGCCGTCAGGGTATGAAGCAGGCGACCGAATACGCCATGCTCAACGCCAACTACGTGGCCAAAAAACTCAGCGATGCCTACCCAATTTTGTACACAGGCAGCAACGGCTTTATTGCCCACGAGTGTCTGTTGGATCTGTCCGCCATTAAAGCCAGCAGCGGCATTGTTGAAGAAGACATAGCCAAGCGTTTGATGGACTTTGGTTTCCACGCGCCGACCATGAGCTTCCCGGTGGCCAGCACCTTGATGATCGAGCCGACCGAATCGGAGTCCAAGGCCGAGCTGGATAAGTTTATCGAAGCCATGCTCATCATTCGTGAAGAGATCAATGATGTGGCCAGTGGCAAGTACACGGTTGAAGACAACCCGCTGCACAACGCCCCGCACACCCAAGACGATGTCATGGTAGACGACTGGAAGCACAGTTATTCACGTGAAGTGGCAGGCCGTCCCGCCTACTGGCTGAAGAGCCACAAGGTATGGCCAACGGTGAATCGCATCGACAATGTCTATGGCGACCGCAATCTGGTTTGCTCCTGCCCGGGCATTGAAGACTATCGCAGCTGATGCTCGGCTGTGGAACTGGGAACTAGTTGGTAACGGGTTTCAGGGAAACTGGATATTAAAAAACGGCCATTATGGCCGTTTTTTTGTGTCTAATGATTGAGGTGCTCCGGAGCTTAGGCTGCGGATAACAACAATTTAAGTTGGCGGCTCGAAAAACCTGTGTCCATAAAGGGCATACCGCCAAATAGGCCTCAACACGCTAGTGTCCATTACTGTTAAGGGTTGCAGAGGGTTAATAGGGTCGGTGTTGTCATATGATTAATGACTTGAAGTAATTCTGACAGATATCAATAAATACCTGTGCTGACGGGGAGCGTGAGCGCCCGTTCAACTCAATCACACTGAGTTCAATTGTTGTGGCTGGATGGTGGAAATCAAGTCTGCAAAGCTCGCCACTCGATAACTCTTCTTTGAAATAGAGCTCGGGTGTAGGCAGCCAGGAATGATTGCGCAGTAAAATAGCCTTGAGTGCGGAGTAATCGCTGCACACCACTGAGGGGGTGAGAGGTAGTGAATCTACTGCGTCAGCTATTACGGCATGCATAGGGCTAGTAAAGCTGAGCAGCGTTGGTGAGATTAAAGGGTAGGCGGCCAGTTGCTTCAGTGTAACCTTCTTACATCCCCGCAAAGGGTGGCTAGGCCCGGTAATGATCGAGATCGGAATATCTTTCAGTCGTTGATACTTGAGTCCCTTTACACCCCGGTAACTACCTGCTCCTGCAAGTACCAGGTCCACCTCACGGTGTGTGGTGCGATAGACCAGATTTTCAGGTGTGCCTTCGCTAATGCTCACGGTGACCTGAGGGCATTGAGCGACAAATTCGGGTAAGACCTCCCGGGCAATTAACTCCTTGACTGCCCGGCCCACGGCGATGTGCAGCTCCCCTGATTCTATGTTGCGGTAGATCTCCGCTTCCCGTTGAATATCGTCCACATCCAGCAGCAGCTGTTCACAGCGCTGTGCTATCTGCCGGCAGAAAACGGTTGGTGTCATGCCTGTCCTGGCACGGTCAAAGAGCTGAATACCCAGCGCCTCCTCCAGATTATTAAGGCTCCGGGTGAGGGCTGGGTGGGTCAGGTGTAAAGCCTCTGCGGCGCCCAGAACAGTGCCGTGTTGAATGATAGCGCGTAGATGCCGGAGATGTTTTAGGGTGATCATAGGGAGCCTTTGTGTAATATAAAGTTACATTTTAGTGACTTTAAGTCACTATTAATTACATTTCCATCTCGCTAGTATCTTTCGATCAGTTCCGAAAACAATAATGATGACTAGTTTGGGAGAGAGCATGAAGACCCATGTATTAAAGCCATTGGTGATTGCGATAGCATTGAACGCTTCGGCAGCAACGGTCGCAGCGGATGGATTTGCCATAGAAGAGATAGTGGTTACCGCCACCAAGCGCGCCGAAAGTATCCAGGATGTCGCCATCTCGGTATCCGCCTTTAGCGGCGACTTTCTGGAGCAGTCCGGCGTTGAAGATCTTAAGGACTTGGGCAGTATCGCTCCGAACCTGAATGTTGTGAAAAGCAGCCAAGCAGGCAGCCAGAATATCGGTATACGCGGTGTGACCACCGCGGGTAACAACGCCATGGATCCCAGTGTCGCCGTGTATATTGACGGCGCCTATATGCCGCGCCCCGGTGCCGTGCTGGGAAACCTGAAGGATATCGAGGTGGCCGAGGTACTACGAGGTCCCCAGGGAACCCTGTTTGGCCGCAATGCCTCTATGGGCGCATTGAATATCCGCACCAAAGCGCCAGTGCTGGGGGAGGATTCCCTCAAGCTGGATGCGGGCGTCGGTGACTATGGCGCCTTTGATTCCACTTGGATCGCCAACAAGAGCTTGGGTGACCAGCTGGCTGCCCGTGTGGTTGCCGGCTACGCCAGCGAAGACGGCTATGGCGAGAATCTGTACGACGGCAGTGACCAGGTGGGCGCCAGCCAGGCCGAAAGCCTCAAGGCTTCGTTTCTATATGACGCATCCGCTAACCTGAGTATTTTACTGCGCACAGATTATCAGGAGCTGGGTGGCGGGGAAGCGGTGAATGAGGTTTTACCCGAGTCGATAACCGCTGCGGCCGTGGCCAATATTAATGCCCGCACTGGCGGTTTGGCTTTACCTGATATTAGTGGGCTGGACCATAAGATTAATCAGGTACATGAAGATGATATGACCGACCGGCAGTGGGGCGCGGTGCTCGACATCACCTGGGATGATGCCTTTGCCGGTCATAGTCTGCGCTCGATTACGACCTATCGTGATTGGCAGAACGACACCAGTGAATTCTCGGTATTCCGCTTGCCGCTGGAAGATCTTCAGCGTGTGACTAATTTTTACAGTGAATCTGTGTCCCAGGAAATCCAATTGATCTCCCCCACTGGAGAGAATTTCGATTATGTAGCCGGGCTTTACTACTTCCAGGAAGACTACGCTATCGATCAGACCACCAATCTGGGTGGGGATTTCTGCCCTGTGTTGGCGAACATTGCCGGCGCGGCTGGGATCTGCAGCGCCTTTGCCCAGAGCAATGCGACACCTATGGAGTTTAGGCAGGACGCCGATTCTCTGGCGGCGTTTTTCCAGGGCACTGTTCATGTCAGCGATCAACTGGATCTAACCGCCGGTGTACGCTACTCAGAAGATGAGAAGGAGGGCAGTCTGGTAGTGGCTTCGAATAACCCGGTTGCCTCCGCTTTCTTTGCCGCACCCGAAAACCACGATGACTTGGCGTTTTCTGACAGTCAGGTGACCTGGCTGCTCAATACCAAATACCATTGGTCCAACGACGTGATGGGCTTTGCCACAGTGTCGACCGGTTACAAGTCCGGGGGGCTGAATTCCGTGGCGACCGCCGGTGGTCTGAGTGGCGATCAGCGATTGTTTGATTCAGAGGAAGTGAGCAGCGTCGAGCTGGGTATCAAGAGCACGCTGCTCGACGGTCGCATGATAGCCAACGTCACTTTGTACCGCACCGATATCGAGGGCTTCCAGGATCGCTCCTTCGACAATCTGAGCTTTGTGATTTCCAACGCCGGTGAGTTGCGCCAGCAGGGACTGGAGCTGGACATGCAGTACCGACCCGTTGAGGAGCTGTCTATCACCGTGGGTTATGCTTATTTGGACTCTGAGTTCCTGTCGTTTGACAATGCTAGCCAGCTACCGGGCGTGGCCGGCAGCCAGAATCTGAGTGGAGTTGAAAACCGCAACTCTCCCAAACATCAGCTTAACCTGACGTCTCAGTGGACTCAGCCTTGGGGCAGCAGTGGTATGGAGTGGTTCGTGCGCGGTGAGGTGATGTGGACGGATGATGCCAATGTGGGGGGCACCACCAACAATAACCCGCAGACAGTACAGGATGCTTACGCACGAGGTAATCTTCGCGTTGGTTTGACTGCCGAAGATCAACGTTGGTCGCTGACAGCCTTTGTTGAAAATGTTACCGACGAGCAGTACTGCGCGGGTATGTACGATCAGCCTGCGGGTGGCCTGCTGGGGGTGATCGATAATGGCAGCACCATGATTCGTTGTCTGCAGGGTGACCCTCGTACTCTGGGTATCCGCGGCAGCTACTACTTCGAGTAGCTATTGTATTGGCCTGCAATCCGTTCGATCTCTCTAGGCTAGCTTAAATATCGAGCTAGCCCTTCCCTTGAGCCTGAATCTCAGGCTCTTTTTTGGGCAGGTATCACGGTGGAATTGGCCACACCTTCTTTTCTCATTACTTACGCTATGAAAGCGGTTTGATGTATCGCGTTTCACCGATAGGGCCTAGCCCTGCGCACTGCCCTATGGATGGTGACTACAACAAACCCCTGGGACGTCTCGCCTGGTTTAAAAAACTCGACAGTCGCGGCAGCCACTGGCAGCGCCAGGATATCTCCCGTCGTATTCGTGGTATGTATGACGAGTTCGCGGTCATCGATATGGATCGCGATGGTGATCTCGATCTTGTCGGAACCCGCGGTAATAGCAGCCGTTTTGATGGCGTATTTTGGATGGAGCAGTTACGTAGTCGCAAACCCTTGGAAATTTTTTCAACCACCCGTTTAGCGGATAGCCCGCAGGTTTCCCTGCCGTAATATTTCGCACAGGCCTTTAAAAGGAGCAGAGCATGAAAAGAGCTCTTCTTACAATTTCTATTTTTGTTGTTTGTCTTATTCTCAGTCTGTTTTTGGCTCGGGGAAAGATACAGGACTATATGGCTTATCGTTTGATTGGCCCAGCCAGTTATTTTGACTTGGATGAAATCAAGGATCCGTCGACGCTGGATATTAAGATTGACCAAGATGAAGTTGTTGACAGTCAATCACGCCCGGGAGAGAAGATCAGAGTCATTAAGCTTTCTTTTACCAGTCAGAGTTGGCACGGTTCCTCTTGGAGGCACCCAGCGACAATCTATGTTCCTGATACTTATCAGGGAAATGGTAATGTTGGGATCATTGCGACCAATCGCGATTTCAAAGGTAGGAGTGAAACAGAGGATCAAAAAGTACAGAGCGACGCCTTGAATGCCGTGACTACACCTGAGCATTTACGACATCTTTTTGATCGTCAAAAAATACCGGGTACAGAATTGAACACTGAGGCTGAATACGCTGAAGGAACAGCGATTGATCTTAATACTCCGATCATGATATTCCCAAACCCTCCCACGTTAATCTTTGACAAGGATGAGAGTAACTTGATGGGCTATGGCTTACAAATGGCGATAAAAACCATGGATCTGAGTTGGGTTGGTTATGTTCCCATCGCGACGAGTTATCTAAGAGCCATTACTCTTATGTCATCGATTGAAGGGGTTGAGGCCAAAAAAGCGGTAATTTTGGGTTGTTCTAAACGTGGCATGGCCTCGTCAATTACTACCGGGGTGGGTGATGATCGCCTTGCAGGTATTATGGCGACTTGTTACTACGGTGGTAATGTTCTTTACGACATTATGAGGAAGTTCGAGTCCTTCGGAACTGGAGTTGGTGGCCCTGCTGTGGAAAGAGATGGTCCGGCGTTTCAATCGGCCGATAAATTATTGGCGCAAATGAACGGACCTGCCGGCAACTTGGCTTCCATGGCTTTTGACCCTTATATTTGGAAGAAAAAAATCACCACTCCCTATTTTGTCGCACTGGGTACCAATGACGAATTCTTTGGTCTAGGTGCCCCCAACGGCATGATGAGCGAGCTTGATGGCGACAAAGCATTTTTGTATGTAGATAACCTGAAGCACACATGGGTTTCAAACAAGCACTTGCATTCATGGCGCACTTGGTTAGCTCACGTATTTTATGATCGAAAACTGCCAACAGTAGACGTTGAATCACAAGAAAATGGATCTAAGGTGAATGTGGTTGCAGATGTTGCATCCTCAAATACATTGAAGAATGTCCGTTTGTACTACTCCGTAAACCGATCATTGGACTGGCGTGAAGCTAAGTGGGAATTTAAGTCGATGGAAATGGTCGGTGGTCAATTTCAGGCGCAGCTCGAAAAAATTGACGGCAAACATCTGGCTTACTATGTCGAGGTTGAGGACTTCCATGATAAGGGTGGCATCGGCTATTTAAGTTCTCTAGTAGAGATAAAACGAGCGAATTAATATGAAAGTTTCAGGTTGAATTACAATCCTGAAGTTATATTTCGGGCCGACGCTTGAAAGCCCTTGGCCCGGTCAATATTCCGAAACAGAAACTATCCCTAAAAATAAGCTATCCCGAAACACAAGTGACCCCGCTTCTTTAAGCGGGGCACAAAGTTCGGCTGGGGTTTACTCCGTTTAACGGTCACCACAATCGAATACTATGAGGATGTAATGAAAAATCTGTTGCTGCGGACCTTGTCCGTTGTCTCCATTGGCTTGGCGGTTTATCTAGGATTGCTTTATCCCTTTGCCATGCTCGAAGCCAGAAAGCCGGTCGGTGAAACCCAGTCTCTGGTGTTGGCCAATGGCAATCGTATGACATGGCACGTATCCGGGGTAGGCCCACGTATAACGCTTGTTGCAAGCCTTGGGCGGGAAGCAAGTGACTTTAATGAACTGGTTTCAAGGCTGAACAGAGCGGGATATCGTACGGTTGCCGTTGAAGCGCCGGGTATCGGAGGTAGCGAGCTACTTGAAAAGCCGATCAGTCTGTATCGACTGGCTGATGACGTCGCGGAGATAGTCCACCATGACATCACAGAAACTGGAAATTCCGAGACCCTATTATTAATCGGTCATGCCTTTGGTAACAGGGTCATGCGCGCGACAGCCAGTAAATATCCCGACCTTGCAAAAGGCGTCGTGTTGATTGCCGCTGGTGGTCAGCGCGAGATTGAGCCAAAAGCCGAACAGGCGTTACGACATTCGATCGCGCCCTACCTGACGGCATCGCGTCGCGCTGAGGCTATTCGCTATGCTTTCTTCGCTGAAGGCAATGAGGTGCCGGACTACTGGTTGCGTGGATGGTATCTGCAAACAGCCCTGATCCAGGCCTCTTCTGTGGAGCATACCGATGACAAACACTGGCAGCAGGCTGGTGGTTTGCCGATGATGATTTTGCAAGCGGACAGCGACGCCATCGCCCCCGTCAAAGACGCTGCAGATTTGCTAAAGGAAAAACTGGGTGATCAGCTAAGCGTTGAAATCATCGAAAATACTGGCCATGCCTTGCTGCCTGAGGCCCCTGAAAAAATCGCTCAGGCCGTGTTGGGATTTGCTAAAGGCCTACAGTAGCGTAAATCCCAGTTATGTCATTGTACTGGATGATGTTGCGGGGCAGTGGCTGAAGAGCCACAGGGTGTGACCAAGAATCAATCGCATCGACAATGTCTATGGCGACCGCAATCTCGTGTGCAGCTGCCCGGCCATCGAAGACTACCGCGACTGAGTTTTTGCAAAACGTTAGTACAGATTTTTTCGACTGAAAAAGCCGCTCTTTAATAGAGCGGCTTTTTCATTTTCAGCCTCATAAAACACTCCATCCGCTTTATCCGTACAAAATAAACAGTCAGTCGTATTCAATAACCGTTGCTCCGGAGGTTTTCGGTACGCCCCTGCCCGTAATATGTTGGTTCGTTACTTAACAATTTAATCACATCTACCCAGATATAAATTGAGGAACCCACATGACTTTATCACTGCAAGAAATGTCAGACCGCTTTGAACTCCAAGACCTCTGTTATCAATACGCGGATATTGTTGATCGCTGTGGCAAGCAACCCTGTGCCGAGGAACTCCGGCAGGTTTTTACTGAGGATGCTCAGATTGATTACAGGGGCACGGGCGGTATTGCCGGTAGCCTGAATGAAATCATTCCATTCTTGAATGATAGCCTTGTCCTCTTTCCGCAACACCAACATCTGAATGCCAATATTCAACTGGTTATTACCGGCGATACGGCGACAGGAAGGGTGATGTGTTTTAACCCGATGGCAATGGATCTGGGGGAAGGCAACACCCACACCATGCTCTTGGCATTATGGTACCAACATAAATATGTACGCACCTCAAAGGGCTGGCGCATCAGTGAGTTGAGTCAAGAAAATAGCTGGTCCTACAATGTTCCCGAAGCGATGAAAGCCATGTTGGCAGATGTTTAAGCAGCTATGGCTCATCGTAATGGCGCTGATCTATTAGGTACTGTCGTTTACACCTGAGACAGTAAAAAGAGCCCACTAAAAAGCCCAGGGTGATCCTCTAATCACCCTGGGCTTTTTATGTTTCGGTTGAACAATATTACTGTTGGGCGTCATACCAGATGGGGGATGTCCAGGCTCGCTCCTGAATTGTCTTTTTCATCTCGGGCTGGCAGCACTGCGCCTGTTCAGGGCTCAAGGCATCAGGGTTTGAGCAGTTCACTTTCTGGGCGTTGCAAACGTAGCTATTCCAGCGGCAGCTCGGATTTTCCAATACTCTGCTGTAATAAAAAGCTTTTTGTTGCGAATCGAATTCTGGGTCCTGCCACACGGCACATAAATCTTTTGCCCCAACTCCCTGTGTCTCGCAGCTGGCAAGATCAACCCAGGCGCCGTTGTTGGCATTGCCGGCAACGTCAAACACCTGCTCGTGGGTTTGGCCCTTGGCATCCAGCCAGCCTTTGATAATTTGTACGCGCTGTAGGTCAACGCCAGGCGCATCGATCGTGCCTGGGTCTTTGAGAGCGGATACCAGGAAGCGGGGGGCGTCACCCGAGTTGATTCTCAAGTCGGCGCCCATTTTTAGATCGGAACCCATAGGCACCCCCTGCTCATAACCACGGCTGACAAAATCGGTTAGTTGGCACATGTCTGCGGGGAAATCCCAACCGCCAAAAAAACGTACGTTAATTCGCGGCCCGCTGGTGGCGTAGGCCTCGCGTCTTTGCATGGCGGCAAACAGAGAGTCACGGGTGTTTTCTTCGGCGTAGAGCACACTTAAACCACCAGGGTTAAACTCCCACTCGTCTGGCAGCCCCTGCGCATCCGCTTCTGCCCCGGCATTACCGGCGCCGCCGTGTCCTGGGAAGTCTCGCTCTGCAACACCGCCAGCGAGCGAGCGGTGGGTATCGGTACTGCCGACAAAACCAAATTTAAAGGGGTTAACCCCCAAGCGCTGCTCTAGCGCCAAACCGTCTTTTAGTACCTCGCGGGCAAAACCGGCATCAGGTTGGATGGGTTTTGCGAGAAATTCGACGCTATTGCCGGAGAAGCTATTCCAGGGCAGTTGTTCAAAATCGCAGAGTTCATCGGTTGTGTTGGGGCCAAAATAACACTCAGAGGCGCCCTTATGTTGGATCAATTCAACCAGCGTCTCGTAACGCTGACGCAGTTGAGCATCCTCAGCGGTTATTGCCTGCCCGTCGGGCATGACGTCCTGGAACATCAGGCCGAGACTGATGTTCGAGTTGTGGGGTATTACCACCGCGTCGCAATTGCCTCCGGCCTCGCTACAGTCGTCCTGAAGGTGTCGCCATAGCGCCGGGGCGGTACTTTTATCAATAAAGGATTCGGGTATATCGGGCACTTCCGCATTTTTGAAGATGACATTGCGGTGCAGGTTGGCAATAGCAGAGCCGTCCATATTGGCAGCCGTCCATTCATAACCGACAAAACTGGTGAATTCGCAGTCGCTGCTGCGGTCGTAAGCGTGCTCAGCGGCTTGCTGATTCTCCAGCCAGGGGCCGCGAGAGGCGTTTCTGCACAGGTCGCCATCGTCGCCACAAAAACCTAAACGCTCTGCGTTGCTGGCACTGTGCAGGATATAGACACCGGCCAGGTGGGGAAACACACGCAGCCCGATACAGGCCATCGACCAATAACCCTCAGCACCCGGGGTGGAACAAATCCGTTGCTCACCCAGCAGATTTGCATGATCGGTGACCGCCGCGAAGTCCAGCGGACGATCAATGGTTGCGGTCTGTATCACTTCACCGTTTTCCCCATAGGGCGGTATGCTAATCGTCTTCCCCTGAGCATAAAGGTAGGCATCATGGGGCGTGGTGATGGTGTCTTGCATCGCCGCATCAAGTGAAAGGGCAGTATGAATATGCAAGTCGCCGAAATGGGCTGTACGTTGTGCGCTATAGGCGACGCAGGGCGCGCGCTCTTCTGTTACCTCATAGGGGGCGGCTGTGGCGAAGCTCGCCGAGGCGATGGTCAGGGCCATGTAGAGCTTTTTTATTTTGCTATCGAACAACAGATTTCTCCTCATCATCATTTGTTAGCGGTCGACACCTTTGCATTTTTCTTTGAGTAGGTGAGCTAAAAATTCAAAACGCCAGGCGAAGACCGGTTGTTCTTCTTGCTCAGAGTGGCCGAGCGGTCGCGTTTTATGAGGCCGCGTACTAAGAGCCAGCGTATTTAGGAAAGAGTGCCGCCATCCACGCGAATATACTCGCCGGTGATATGGGTACCGTCTATTGATGCCAGCATGGCGATAACACCGGCCACAGCTTCTGGCTCCTTGGCGCCTGTTAAGGAGCTGATGCGGGCTAGGTGCGTATAATCATAGTCATCAGGAAAGGTCAGGGTGGCCGTCATGTTACTGAAGATATCCCCAGGGCAGACACAGTTTGCCCGAATGCCACGCTTGGCGTATTCCACCGCAATGGTTCGGGTCATGGCCAACACCCCGCCCTTCGACGCTGAATAAGCGATGCCGCAGGGCAGACCTTTGAGTGAGGCGGTGGAAGCGGCATTGACGATATTGCCCTTGGATTTCAGTAGATGGGGCAACACCGCTTGGCATATCAGGAAGGTGCCGGTGAGGTTGATGTCTATGACTCGTTGCCAGTCCGCTAGCGTCAGTTCGTGGGCGTTATCAAATCGAAAAACCCCGGCCATATTGACCAGTACATCCAGACGACCGTAACGCTCAATACAGGCTTGCACGCAGGACAACACCTGCTGCTGCGAGCTGATATCAAGCTTGTGAGCCGCTGCTTGGCCACCACTTTTTTTAATCTCAGTGACCAGCTGAGCCAGTGCGTCTTCGTTGAGATCGGTGCAAAAGGCGGTGCCGCCTTCTGCGGCGATACGCACGGCAGAGGCTCGACCAATGCCCGAGGCGGCACCGGTGACCAGGACGATTTTATTTTCAAAACGCTGCATGATTTTTCCCAAATATGGTTAAGGCGAAGTTGGCTTAATAACGCTGAGGTCAGCGCCCTTCGCCGCTGGCGACTAAAACATGGCGTTGCTCACACCTATGCAGGTTGAGCGATCCAAACGCCTGTGAGTCCAGACCCATCATTTGATAGGTTTTTCACCCTATAAACCTCCGAATGGCTGGGAAATGCTCCGCGCCGATGCAAATGGAGTTATTTAAAGGCCTGTCGGCCGGCTGATTTATATAAAATTTCTGTCTTGCCTCTGGACACTCGACGTTCGCGTATATGGGGTATCAGGTCTCGCAGGGGGGCTGTAAGATACTTTAGACGTTTCAGAAATTCTGCAGAGAAATTTACATGGACTGGCTCAATATCGCGATTATCAGTGCCGCCGCGCAGGGTTTAATGCTGTGTGTGTTGATTCTCTGCTTGCAGGTCGGCAATCGCACCGCCAATATTTTACTGGCCACCTTTGTGGGTATCATGGCGGTGGTGATGGGCATGCAGTTTGTCATCTTGTCCGGTATTAAACTGCCACCACTCGTGTATAGCATTAACCTGTTATCCGCGCTGACCGGGCCGGCTTTATATTTGTATGTACGGGCGTTGGTTGACGCAGACTTTGTCATCAATCGTAAGGTCGCCTGGCATCTGCTGGCCCTGACCCCCGTTGCTTTGGCCTACCTGTTGGTGGTCTACACACAAAATACAGTCGAGCACATGGATGGTCGCACGCTCATCGGACAGCTCGAAACCCACTACATCAACCTAGCCATCCACGGTTGTATTCTGGTCTACAGCCTTTGCGCCCTCCAGCAGTTACAGCTCCACAGACGACGCCTGGAGGAGAGTTTCTCGGTACTGGAGAGCATTAGCTTGAGTTGGCTCAAGGGGCTGATTCTTTTTATTATTGCTATTCGTTTTACTTATGTGCTCATTGAGTTTCTGCAGTTGTCGGGTGTGCTTGCCCGCGAACCAAGAAGCCTGCTGACGCTGTTTCTCAACCTCGGCATTATTTACTTAATTGGCATAGGCGGGTTGCGCCAGCCCATTATTTTCACTAAAAACCTGCGCAGCGTTCTGAAGATGAGTGAGGCTAGTAGTGGGTCGGAAACGCCAAACGGTCAGCCAGAAATTGTCCAGCCAACCAGGGGCGTGCGAGGCGAAAATTTACTCGAAAAATATCAGCGCTCCGCCTTATCTGAACCGATCATCGCTGAGCAGTGGCACCGGCTTGAGGCGTTAATGCAGGACAAAAAACCTTTTCTTCTCGACGATCTCACCTTGCCCCAGTTGGCCAATCGGTTGCAGCTTAAACCTCACGATCTCAGCCAAGCGATTAACGCTCAATCGGGCCAGAGCTTTTATGAACTCATTAATCGCTACCGTATCGAGGCGGCGCAAGAGCTGTTGCAGGACTCAGCCAATGATCGACGCAAAATGTTGGACATCGCCATGGCGTCTGGTTATAAAAGTCAGTCCACGTTTTATTCTCAATTTAAAAAGCGCGTGGGCATGACGCCCAAACAATTCCGCGATCAGCGGCAGTAGTCCTGCGATTTACAGGGCTTCTGTCGCCTTAACGAGATCTGTAAGATCTAAACGCTTTCTAGTTAAGTGCATCGGGTTGATACCAGATAGGGCTGGTCCAGGCCCGCTCCTGTATGGTGCGGGGCAGTCTCGTATCTCTGCACACAGGGTAGCTCTGCGGATTGTCGACCTTGCTGCAGTCAACCGCCGACCAGCGGCAACTCGGATTTTCCACCACCCGGGAGTAATAAACGCTGGCCCTCAATGGATCGAACTCTGGGTCCTGCCACACGCCGCACAGTTGCTTATGACCTGGGCCTGTCTGTTCACAGGTATTTGGATTGACACTGGCCTGGGATTCGCTGTCACCGGCCACATCAAAAATCTTTTGATGCAGCTGGCCTGTGTCGTCTACCCAGCCCTTGATGATCTGGATTTTTTGCAAGTCCGTGGCATAAGCGGCGCTGTCCGCCAGTGCGCTGACCAGGAAGTGTGGTTGTTTTGCAGTCGTGCTGGTCGGCAGGTCGCCACCCATGGGCACACCTTCGGCGTAAGCGGTAGCGACGGCGTCGTGACTTTCACAGAGGTTGTCGTCGAAGTCCCAACCGGCAAAAAAACGCGGAGTGATTCTTGGCCCGCTGGTGCCAAAGGTTTCTCGCCGCTGCATGGCTGAAAACAGGGATTCACGGGTATTTTCTTCAGCCCAGACGCCGGCAATACCGCCCGGGTTAAAGCGGCTGGGATTGGCCTTGACGCTGCCCCCTGGCACCGTGAGCTCACCCAGCATCAAACGCTGCTCAGCGGTCACGTCCCGTCCAGTTGAGCCCAGATAGGCATCTTCGCGCACCGCACTGGGGGTGGCTGTGTGGTTATCAGTGGCAGCCACCAGGCCAAACTTGAACGGGTTGGTGCCCAGTTTTTGCTCCTCCGCCAGGCCCTCTGTAAGGGCGTAGCGTGCGTAGCTATAGCGCGACATACAGCCGGTGTTGGTCATGCCGCCGCTGCCGTATTCATCACCACAATCTTCCGCGGCTTCATCGGCCGCGCGCAGCTTTTCGAAGTCGCACAGCTCATCAATGCCGCCGAGCACACCGGACAAGTTGTTGCGGCACTCCGAATCACCTTTGACCTGCATGACTTCCACCAGCGGTTCTATGCGATTGCGCAGTTTGGCCAGTCTGCGCTGTTCGGCCAGGGGTTTGTCGCTCGAGGAGAGCGGATAAAACATGCGCCCGGTACTCCAGTTACTGTTGTGGGGAATGGCCAGGGCGTTGCAGCCACTTTCTGTGTCGATACAGAAGTCAGCCAGCCACTGCCACAGCTGTTCGGGGTTGGGGGAATCCACGCCAGAGATGAGCGCCTGTGGCACGGTGCTGTTGGCGAAAATGACATTGCGATGCAGGTTGGAGGCCTCTTCGACCAGTGAATACTCGAAACCCACAAAGCTGGTGAACTGGCAATCGGAAGTGCGGTCGTAAGCCCGTTCAGCCGCTGCTTGTATGCTGCTCCAGACGGAATCTGATGCGTTCTGGCAGCCGCTGCCATCGGCGCCGCAGATCTGGCTCGAGCGGTTGCGAGCACCGACCAGTTTAAATGTAACCATTTGCGCCAAGGTCTTCATATCATCGTTAAATGGCAGCGGAATGTCGCCCCGGTACACTTTACAGAGCATGGCATCAAAACCGTGCAACTCTGGCGTTTGGCAGATGTTCACTTCACCGAGGTTTTCCGCGTGTTCGGTGACCGCGACAAAATCCAGGGGGCGATCGAGCTGGGCAATGGGCGGCTGATCGCCATCCTTGTCGGTTGTCAGGCGCATGGGCAATGGATTGCCTCGAGCAAAGTTGTAGGCGTCGTCAGGGCCCGCCACATTGCCAAAAGCGTATGAATCGTAGGACAGAGCCGTATGCACATGCAGCTCACCGAAGAATGGCTCGCGTAGGCTGTTGTAGCTTGCGCAGGGTTCGCGTTGCTCTGAAGAAAAGTCGGGTGTTTGCGGCATGAAATCGGGATTGGATCCAGAATAAGCCGGCGCGGGGTCAATGGCTTTGAGCTGATGGCTCAACCAGAAATAAGCAGGCACAGAGACCAACGCAATGCCCAACAGGGCAAATAGCGCGAATCGAATCAGGCGAATGAAGAAAGGCCGGTGGTGTGTCTGGTTGGAGTGGGTCATAGGTGCAGGTTTCCCCAGATATGAGGCTTGAGGCTCGATATCTTTTGTTATGATCTGTTTAACCGGCGCCGTATGTCTAGAGCTCTGGCCGGTTCAACTGGATTACCAAAAGGCAGCTCGCACTGCCTTGCTGAGCCCCGATCATACCTTTAACCATTAACCAGAAAACTCCGCGCCGATGGAAGTAGAGTGTTTAGGCGGCAATTAGATAAGGGCGAAGCTCTTGACCTCTGGCAGTGCTCGAGCAGTATTAGGGGCATAGGTGGGTTTGCTGATAAACCAGCAGGTCCATTATTAAGCGCGAGTCATTGCCAACGAGTGAGACGACTTTTTGATGAGTGTCGCTGAAGGCAATAATCGTATGTTTAGCTCGTACTTCAAGAACCCGTATGACCGTTGCGTAATGGCGGATCGTTGACCTGCGTCAATAGCGTTGCAGCTGAGTTAGTTATGCTCTGCCTTTATTGTTTAGCGGCACGTCCGAGCAATGGATTTTCGCCTGCATAGGTATTGGCTGGCCATAATCCGTGCAGATGATCACTTTTAACAGCGAAGGAAGTAACACCATGGCAGGGGAATTTCGGATTGCACAACACCACATAGGTGAAGCGGTAGAAACCGCTAAGGCTGAAAACAGCATGTCTGAAGAAGTCATGGGCAGGGCTCTGTTGACTGAGGTATTAGTCGTTTTGAGTCAACAGCACACGCCCAGCAATCTTAAAGAGATGATTGATTACCAGCTTGAAAATCTATCCAGCGATGAGTTTGTCGTGACCCGCGGTTGTTAGTGGCCGCGGGCTTTTTCAAAGCCATGTAATTCGGTGAGTGTAAACGCATTTTTTCTCCTCTCTCTCGCTTAGGGGCTCTCCACTGCTTATAATCGACTCTCTATTATCTGCATTCTGGGCGTAATGAGTTGTGAGCATGAAAGAATTTTTTGAGCTGCTGGCCACCTATAATCGGTCGATGAATAAAAGTCTCTTTACTGCGGCTGGAAAATTAAGTGAGGCCGACCTTACCGGCGATCGCGGGGCATTTTTTAGCTCTGTCTTAGGCACTTTGAATCATATTCTGGTGGGCGACACCCTTTGGCTTAAGCGTTTTGCGACACACCCAGCAGACTTTAGTTCGCTTGAATATGTACGTGCGTTAACCGTGCCAGCCTCTCTTGATGCAACCCTGCATCCAACCTTAAGCGCTTTGAACGAAGCGCGACATAAAATGGATGAGGTGATCGTCAGGTTTGTAGCCGAGCTTAGCGATGAGGTTTTGGCCAGTTGCTTATCCTATCGCAATACCAAAGGCCAAGAGACCACCAAAAACCTCGGCTTGCTTGTGTTGCACCTGTTTAATCACCAAACCCATCACCGCGGGCAGGTCTCGACCCTGCTGAGTCAGTCTGGTGTGGATGTGGGAGCCACCGATCTATTGATGAGTATTCCAAGCGAATAGGCCGCTATAAAACGCATGATTACAATTTCTTAGCGCTAATAGCCCAACTTGGTTTTTGGTCTCGTGTGCGGAACACAAAGCAATACGCCTAGTTCATAAATATCACCTAGCGGTGTTTAGCCCTCCAGTTTGCGCACACAGAATTCACGGTCTAGCACCCGCGCCGAGTGTTACAGCACCGCTCAGCAGTGCCCCAACGCTCTTTTGTACTTGTAGTATCGCCTCGCTGCGAGTGATGTCTTTATTGAGATAAAAGCAGTAGATGTTGGTCGCAATGCTGCTGCAATTGGCGATCAATAGCTCGGCCTCAATGCCGACGATGTTCATGGGTTCGAAAGCCGTCAGCCAACGCTGCTGGTAGCGCCGTTTAATTTCTGAGTCGTAGACTTTCAGCTCCGGGCTGAGCGCCGGGGTGTTGAGCAGTACGCTGGCGGCCACCCCGCGTTTTTCCATGACATCAAACAACAGAGAAAAGAGTTGGTGGTTGGCGTCTATGTCGACCTGACTCATGCTGATAGCCAGCTGTTGTTCTTCGACCCCGAGTAGTTGATCGAACTCTTCGTAATAAGCCTCGGTGATCGCAATAAAGATATCGGACTTTTTGGGAAAATAGCGATACACCAGCGCGCGCGTGCAGCCAGCCAGCTCCGCCAGGGCGCTGTGTTTAACCGCATCAAGCCCCTGTTGATCGATCAGCTCACTGGCGATATCCACCAATTGCATTTTTCTCAGGTTGGCGCTGGATTTTTTATGCAGGCGAACGCTCATGGCGCGCTCCTCTAGGTGGCGGTGGTGGCTGGGCGTCAATCATATAATTTACTGATCTTTTGGCAACTCATTAATCATCGGTTAAGTAATGTATACGAATTAATCATTTATTTGACATTTGTATACATGATTGTAGGCTGTCCACTGGTCGATGCATCCGGGCTGTGGCCTGTGGGGCCAATCATGGTGATTAACCTTGAGGCTAGGCGAAGAGGTTGGACGAAGGGGGCGGAGGAAAAGGCTCTGCCCATATATTGGCTACAGCAGCCTACATTTCTATAGGTGTATTAACATGACAAACAGCGCAGCAGCAGTATCCAGCCCTGAGGAAACTGAAACCCTCATCATCGGCGGCGGCATAGCCGGTCTCGCCTGTGCGCGGCACCTAAAAGACGCCGGTCAGCCTTTCACGCTGGTGACCGATACGCTCGGTGGGCGCATGCAGCGCTCGGCCGCAGGGGATTAGTTGGGCGCCGCCATGCTCAACGATGATCATCACCATATGAAAAAATATGCGAAAAAATCCACCATTAAACAACCGAGTCTGTTCCAGGCCTATATGTCGTTGGATGGCTCCAAGCCTAAATTGGCGCTGCTCGGTGCATCGCCTATCGGCTTCGTCAAGGCGGTCAAGGCTTTCGCCCCCTTCTTGAAGGCGATGAGAAGGGTGCGTGAAAACCAGCCCCACATCTGCATCACCGAGCTGGTGGCCAGCGATCCCCTGTTGAATCACTTGCAGCAGCAGAGCGCGGTGGATTTTGTCCGCGAGCACGGCATAGAAAAAATCAGCGATCGCTTGCTGGGCCCAGCTGGAGGTGCGATCTACATGAGCGACTGGCGCGAGTTAAATGCGCTCTTCTTCTGCCTGGGTGCAACTTGGATAGGGCTAGGCTCCCTGACCGGTAACGGCTTGAGTTACTACGACTGGAGCGGCGTGGTACCGAAACTCACGAAAGGTTACGAAGATAAGATAGTCATCGATACGGTTACATCCGTTCGCTCTATTGACGATGGCAAGGCCTTCGAGGTGAGCAGCGGCAGCCAGAGCTGGGTTGCCAAGAACCTGGTGTTGGCCCTGCCGGGTGCCGCTCGTGTCGCCTTTGCCGAGGCGGTGGGTATCAAAGAGAACGCGAGTCCAGCAACGAATGTTCCGCTGCATGTGTTTCATATCAAAGGCAAGCGCCGTGACTACTACAAACCTGGCTGTTCGCTGATGCTGGGCATGAAGGAGAAGGTGCCGATGTTTTTTGTGCTGCCGAGCACTAAGGGACAGATTGATGTTCTCTATGCCACGATACCCGACCCAGTTCTTGAGGACTACTATGAGAGTTACGAGGTGATCGAGGAGAAGCACTGGGAGCCGGTAGTACAGCTGAGAAGCGGCAAGTTTCAGAAGCTGCAGCCTAAATCGAATGTCTTTATGATTGGCGATCATAATATCGGCGGTCTGGAAGAGTCCTTCCTCACCGGATTGTTTGCCGCCAATAAAATCATTGCCGCCAGTCGCAATGGTTAATCGAAGCGTTTAACGTGTGGCCGTTAAAGTATCGTCATATTGAGTTGGTCACGAGCTAATGACACTGAAGTAGCGGCTATTTTTATCAAAATGATATGAATAATTCTGGCCATGGATGACGTGGTTCTGGAACTCGTTTTTTGCGGCCTCAGAACATTGATAGGAGATAAAGTGAGTAAGGTTCTCGTAATTCTGGCGCACCCCAAGCTGTCAGATTCGACAGTGAATAAGGCATTAATTCAGGAGGCGGCCTCCGTAAATGGGGTTAAGGTACGTGACCTATATGCTAAATACCCTGACTTTAAGATAGACGTCGATAGAGAGCAGGCGTTACTCACTGAGTGCGAGACGCTGGTTTTTCAACACCCTCTGTACTGGTATAGCTGCCCAGCCCTGTTGAAAGAATGGCTGGATAGCGTTCTGCTAAGAAATTTTGCATACGGCAAACACGGCAAGGCATTAACTGGGAAAAGGTTATTGTCTGTCGTCAGCGCAGGCGGGCCGCAAGAGACTTACTGCTCAGCAGGCTCAAATGAACACAGTGTGGAGAGCTTTCTCAAAACATTTGAGTTGACGGCAAAATTTTGTAATATGAAATACGAAACGCCACTGGTTCTGCATAATACCTATCGAGCCAAAGAAGCCGACATCAATCACCATGTTGGTCGGTACGGCGAATTACTTGGTATCTATGCAGGCATGCAGTAACACAAAATCGTTATGTCACCTCTTGGCGGCCTCACTAATAGCTTGCTGATCTGCTGTTGTTCAGCAACTATGGGGTAACAATCGCTGAGTAGTCATTGCTAAGCGCTCTTCGGCGAATGGTCTTCGGTGAATGATGATTGTGTAATAGCTTTTACGGTCAGTGGTGTTGGTTTACGCTGCTTGTCTCCTCCTTAAGGACTATCCCCTGAGTCAACGTTTGCTTTACACTGATTGCTCTCTGTTTATCAGGTTATCGCATCCATGAGTTGGCTGGTTATTCTGTTATTTGCAGGTTTTACACAGGCAATG
>Ga0209395_1002178_pt1 | contig 26251 bp, 24 predicted proteins | sample GOMGulsemesocosm_3_FD_184635 | JGI IMG/M metagenome (GOLD analysis project Ga0209395, IMG submission 184635) | Methane-oxidizing microbial communities from mesocosms in the Gulf of Mexico - GOM9D Gulf of Mexico (SPAdes) (version 2) | ecosystem: Environmental > Aquatic > Marine > Cold seeps... | reverse complement strand
AGACTTTTCCCAATTCTCTTACCGATGCTCTGTGCTTAAAGGTATTGTACACCGCAATTAATGCCGTGTTTTTAAAGCGTTTGAAAATAAACCGAGTAACATCATCTCTGTCTCTCCAGGAGAAATCAATATCAAAATCGGGTGGATTTTTACGATATAAATTAATAAACCGCTCAAAATACAAATCCAATTCTACAGGATCTACATCGGTTATTCTCAATAAATAGGCAATAATGCTATTGGCCCCACTTCCCCTGCCAACATAATAATAGCCCTTGCTTCGGGCATATTTTAATATTTTCCAGTTGATTAAAAAGTAGGAAACAAAATTCTTTTCTTGGATAATGTCCAGCTCTTTTTTGATGCGGGAGAGTACTTTTGAACTTGGATTTTGATATCGGTATTTTAACCCGTCAAGACTTAGCTTTTTAAGCAATTTAAAATCTAATTCCTCACTTGTTGTATAGGATTTTTGATTGTTTGGCTTTCCTTCTGAAAAATCAAAATCTACATTACAACGATCAATTAGTCTTTTGGTGTTTTGGAGTATGCTTGGAAACTCCTGAAACGCTTTTTCAAGTGCTTCTTCAGAGATAAACACATCCGATTCCTCACCTTGCTCTGTCTTTGACAGCTTGCTGAGCAAAGTATTGTTGTCAATTGCTCTTAAAAGCCGATGTGTGTTGAATCCTTTTTTATCTTCAAAAGATACGGTATGTAACAGCACCAATTTATCGAGCCTGTTTTTCCATTTCGAAAACCGAAGTTTTCCAATGTCATGGATCTTAACTCCCAAGAATTCATGTTCTTTTAAATCACCTTCCAAATACCCTTCAAAGGGATAAATGACGTAGGTGTTTGCACAACTTTCTGCTTTGTTGGGCATCGAAAATTGTTTTTCATGTAAAAAACGAGACAGGTAGTCATTGATGTTTTTATAGCCTTCCTTGTTTTTAGCCAGCATCACGAATTTCTGTTCTGCTCCGTTTCTAAAGTCCACGCCTAACACAATCTTTACATCCTGTGTTTTAGACAATCTAAGAAGTTCTAATGCCATGGTTGACGAATTAATGTCTGTCAATGCAAAAGCGGCTATATTCATAGCTTTCGCCTTTTCTAACAAGGTACTCGGAGACATTGTTCCGTATCTTAAGCTATAATATGAATGTGTGTTCAAAAACATAGTGCAAAAATAGTTTCATTTTTAAACATTGATTGTTTAGTTTTGAAACATTGTAAGGATTTTTATGAACAATGCTAGTCTGTTAGCAATCTAAAAGGAGGCTATGTGTTCTGGGATAGGGATTTAGAAAGCCTGAAAACAATTCAAACAAATGTGTATCTTTAGGAGAAGAAATACCCAACGAAAAATGTAATTTCAATGTGCTATCAAACACGGTTACTTAAAAAAAAGGAAGAGATTCAAAAGCGATTTAGTATTCCTAAAGACGACTTAGAGGGCTTCAATCCTTCAGCAATTATCAAGGCTTTTGACTATCCTAAAACGCCCGTAATCACCAATGAAAAACCGAATAGTATTCAGCATTTTAATTGGGGGTTGGTGCCTTCTTGGGCAACAGATACTTCACACAGGCATTACACTCTAAATGCGCGTATTGAGACCCTTCATGAAAAGAAATCCTTTAAAGATGTGATTGAGAATAGGTGTTTAATTATTGCAGATGGTTTTTACGAATGGAAATGGTTGAATAAAAGTGGTTCTAAAAAAGAAAAACACCTACTTACAATTCCCAATGAAGAACTTTTTACTTTTGCGGGCATCTACTCCACGTGGATCGATATTGAAGGAAATCATTTTAATAGCTACTCTATGATTACCACACAGGCAAACGAATTGATGAGTGAGATTCACAATACAAAAAAACGAATGCCCATTATCCTACACTCTTCAGACGAAGAAAAATGGTTGGATGGAGAGGATTATCAAAAATTTGAATTCCCATACAGCCAAGAGTTGGTTGCAACAAACCTTGATCTAGACCAGACCCAATTGAGCATGTTTTAAACACACAGTATCAAGCGATGTGAAAAAATAATTCTTCTCAGACAAATCTAAATCCCTTTTAAACAAATTGTTCTTTTCTAATTTATTCAATTTTGGCTATCCAAAAGTCAGTGAATAATTGCATCCCAACCTAAAAACATACATGCACAAGAAATCTCTTTTAAGGACAGTTCTTTTTGTTATTTATATAACTCAAAGCAGCATATTAGTCGCACAAAACACCTATTATGTTGATGTAAATGTTGCCAATGATTATGGAGATGGAAGCATCAATACTCCAAAAAAACACATTCAAAGTGCCATTGATTTAATGTCCACCTCTGGAGGGGATACGGTGATCATACAACCTGGACTATATGCAAACAGCCATGATGCAATTATAGATCCACCCAGTGGTACCGCGGGCAACTATAACATTATTAAAGCAGCCATTGATGGAACTGTTGTAATTTCAGGAATCAGAGACCATGCAATACATTCTTATCGCCGCAATAACACTGTCTCTTTTTCATCTTCAGCATATGTTCAATTCGAAGGCTTGCACTTTAAAGGAAAAGGAGTTAAGGGCGGAGATGGCAGCTATATAAAGTTTTTTAGAACCAGTTTTGATGATGGTCCAAATGGCAATGCATATGTTTTTTCTTCAGGCGGAAGTTATATATTACTTGAAGATTGTTTTTTTTACGGCCCTGGTGGCAGACAGGCATTGGCATTTTATGAAGCAGACCACATTATTGTTCGGCGGGCTGTGATACGGCACGACCATGGATGGCATTCTGTTGATGGCAAAGAGGAGCCTACCGGAGTAGCCACCATTTACAACTCAAACTTTGTCGAGTTTCAAAATGTAATGCTACTGGATAGTTATGAAGACCCCCATTCTGTGGGAAGCAATTTTTGGGCAGGCGGCGTTTCTTTTGCCTCAAATGGACCTTCAAATACAGAGAACACAATTCGTGGATTGATTTCTATAAATGTTCAAGGAACCACACATAACTTTGGTGGATATGGCAATATTGGCCCTGTGAGTATTTATGATGAAGCCGTTTATGTAGACCCAGCCCTGCCCTATTCTGGCTATGCTTTGGTAGTAATGAATAATGGTGGTGGCAATATAAAAACAGCAACGATTCATAAAGCAACCATTGTTAATTACAAAACAATGGTCAGTCTATTTAGCGGTCCTAATTTTGAAACAACCATTACAAATGCTATTGGACAGGCAATTGCGCAGGTTCCATTTGTAATTAATGATGGTAATACAGTCCTTGCTTCTTATAATAATTGTAGTGGTTGTTCCACTACTGGATCAACATCCTATAATGCCACTCAAAATGGCTTGCAATACCTTCCTCGAATTGAATCAGGATCGGCCTTAGCAACTGCGGGAGAAAATGGCAGTCAGATGGGGGCAACTATTGTAAACCGAATTGGTGTTTCGGGGACTTTGTATGGCGAAACTGGCTATAATATTGAAACAGATCAACCTTTATGGCCCTACCCTTATGAAGCCAGAATTAAACAAGAAATGTGTGAAGACATGGGAGAAACGAGAGGTTTTTGTGCTGCTGGCAATGGCTTAAATGGAATGCCCATCACCTTAACTAGTTATATTTGGGAAGTGCTAGGCAATCCGTGTCCATCAAATATTTACGGCACACTATCGGTTGATGAAGAAAAATTAAGCAGGTCCATTTTAGTACTTCCGAATCCAACAAGCGACATATTTACAGTTGAAACAACTGGGCATGTGCTACACACAGTAGTGCTCTATAATTCGCTTGGGCAACAGGTTCTAAAAACAGCTTTAAATAAGGTAAATGTCTCGGGCTTGCCATCTGGGAGCTATTTTGTGAAACTTCTAATGAAAAACGGAACTGTTTTTAATAAAAAGCTGCTTAAAAATTAAGACATTGAAAGTACTAAACACATTCATAGTAGCGCTCTGCTTCTCTCAGATTTACCAGCAAGCAATTTTAAAAGAATTGCCGTACATCTATAAACCTGCTGCACCAATTATTGAAACCCCGATTGATTCGCTAAAAACCAGGGCTTTTAAGGTACTTGTTACAAAATGCAATAGCTGTCACCAAAAACGAAACCGAAGGCGTGTCTTTACTATGAAAAACATGAATCCTTGGGTGGATGCAGTATACACACAAGTATTCCTAAAAAAAAGAATGCCCAAGGGCAGCAAAAACAAACTAACCAATACCGAATACCAAGACCTGCGCAGGTGGATTGGAGTCACCAAAAAGAAACACGAATAAATCGTTCAAAATAATAAATGGTTACCTATGACTTGCAATTTGATTTTATTTTTCAACCCATTTACTAATATTTAATATACCTTCGTTTATTGAGTAAAACAATATTAAACAAACAGTTACCACATAAAAAACGAATGACATCAGACATTATAGAACTGAATAATTACATTGTTTTAATTGAGCAATCGAATGCTGAAAAAAAAATCATTGAAACCTGTGAGCTTGATGGAGATATCATGGGGTTCGCCTTCTATGGTTCTGGAAATGTTGAATTGGAGATTACTTCTCAAAACAAGAAAAAAACAATTACCAATACAACGGGCATTGCCATCTCCTTCTTCGGAAATAACAAGGTTGAATTTGCGCATAAAATAGCTCCCAATAAACCATTGCAATCCATAACTGTATTTATAAAACTTAAAAACATTTATAAATTATCAACGCACGAAAGGACAATTTTCTCAAGCCATCTAAACAACTTAATTCATCCAACCGAAGATTTTGTTGAAGGTCCTAGTTTTTATATGACTCCCGATATGCGCATTGCAGTAGATAAAATTCTAAACACCCCTTATAAAGGAAGTATCAGGTTGCTGTTTTTGAAAAGCCAAATCACCGAATTACTCGTTCATTTTTTTGCATTGCTTATAAATCCCAACAGCGAAAACTGCAATCAAGATGATACAGAGAAAATATTTTATGCAAAGAACATCATCTCAAACAACATCACTGCACCGCCTTCTTTAAGCGAATTATCGAAACAAATTGGTCTCAATAGCCAGAAGCTTAAAAAGAATTTTAAAGAGCTTTTTGGGGTTCCTGTGTTTAAATACCTTCAAATAGAACGCTTAAATAAAGCCCATGAAATATTAGCCACTACTGATAAAAGTATTCAAGAAACCGCTTGGCTTGTTGGCTATGAAAGTATCAGCTCTTTTTCAAATGCTTTTCTTAAAAAATTTGGATACCGACCAAGTCACGTAAAGAAATAATTCTTCTCAGACAAATCATACTACTTTTCAAACAAGCAGTTCTTTTTTTATTTAGGCAGTTTTGCCAAGCACACTAAAAAATAAAAATTATGAATATTGTCAGAGCAAGTATCATCGGAAGTATCGTATGGGTAGCCATTTTTAGTCTATTCACCTTATTAAGTTTTATGCCTATCATAAAAGATTCTCAAACTTTACAAGCCACAATCGTTGGAATAAGTATTGTGCCTATTGCCTATTTTGGAGCGAAAGCATATTACAAAAAAGGATATGCTGGCAACGGATTAGTGATCGGTTTTATCATGGTATCCATTGCGTTAATATTGGATGCATTAATTACAGTTCCATTGGTAGAAATCCCCTACAACGGAGGTGATTATTTATCCTTTTTCTCAAGTACAATCCTTTGGGTACTTGTCGCTATTAATATGGGTGTTATCTATTTTTATTGGAAAACGAAGATTCAGTAAAGAGCGGCAAAACTATACTTATGTATGTACTAGCAATATCATAAATAATACTTAAAAGAATAAAAACTGTTTATAATACCAACAAAATAGTATAAATTTCACAATCCAAAATATAGTCATGAGTATCAAAAATATAGCCTTCGTTTTTATTTTATTTTTTCTAGTTTTCTCTTCCAATGCGCAAATTGAGCGCAGCAATTTGATGGTAGGTTCTTCGTTTACCATCCATTCAAAAATAATGAATGACGACAGAGAAATTCAAGTCTTTTTACCTGATAGCTACACAACATCCAATAAAAGATACCCCGTTCTATACATTTTAGATGGGCAACGTTATTTCTTACATGGGGTGAGCCTTCAAAAGTCCTTTGTTGAATTTCGACAAGCTTCAGAATTTATTGTTGTTGGGATTTCTAAAAAGAAATCTGAAAGGAATCGGAATTTTAGTGTTGATTCGAAAAAGTTCTTGGAGTTCCTAAAAAAGGAAACCATCGATTTTATGGATCAAAAATTTCGCACCTCTAAAGAGCGATTGTTATTTGGATGGGCCTATGGAGGTGGGTTTGTGCTGGAGACCATGACAACAACCCCTGACTTATTTGATGCCTATATAGCGGCAAGTCCATTTCCTTTAACAACAAAAATAAACAAGGTAGATAGCCTACTCACACATACACCAACCTTTGACACCCTTTTGTATTTCACATCTGGTTCTGATGAAGGTGTTGTGAAAAATGGAACCCGTGCATTGAATACCCTATTGACGCATAAAGCTCCAAAAACAATGAATTGGACCTTTAGAGAATTGCAAGGAGAACAACACAGGTCAACACCGTTTACCACGCTTTATCACGGAATTAAGGAGTACTTCCATTATTATCCCGAACTACAGTTTAGCAGCCTTGAAGCATTTACCAAAGCGGGTGGATTGCCCTATGTGTATGAGTATTATAAAGAAAGAGCAACACAATTCGGTTTTTCTTCTCAATTGACAAAGTGGACCATGTTTACGTTGACAAGAAATGCCATACGTGCAAATGATTATACCCAATTTGACACTTTTGTCAATGCATTTAAAAACACAAAATTTATTGGTGAGCTACGCGTGAGTAGAGCCTGTTCAATTGCTGAATTTTATGCAAAGAATAAACACTACGAGAAAGCAATTGCACTATTCACTTATTTAAACAAGCTGCATCCAGACGCTGAAAGACCGTTGAATGGATTGGGAAATGCATACAAGGCGTTAAAAAATGATAAAAAGGCAGCAACCTATTTTAAAAAAGCAAGCGAGGTATCAGCGAAAAAAAACTAAGTATTTGTTCGCAAATATCAATACAGGTATAACTACCTGATTGTTATTTGACATCGTTTTTGAGCCAGCTATTTGTCTATATTAGCACAGCAAAATTTAAATCGAAACTGCTATGAGCCATATTTTAAAATCAGGAAGTACAACCTACACCCCAGAGCAACGTAAGCAACTATTACAAGAACCACGGTGGGCATATGCTAAAGACCAGGTAGCTCCAAAGGTTTTAGAAGAGTATTTTGATTTTTTGGATACAGGGGTAGTAATGAGAGGAAATGCAGAAGGCATCCCCTTAATGACAACAAGTGCAATTTACGGCCCCATTGGAAAGAATGATACGGTGTTAATTCACCGTGGTGCAGAACGGACAGTTGCCGTTGTTTCTAGCACTCCGGTAGCAGATAAGAAAAAACACCTGTTGCATACACTCAAAGAGCTAAAGGCTGGTGCAAAACATCCTACATCAGATTTGTGTGTAAAAGTATATGCCAAATGGGTTAGCGGTGAGGATGGTGGTGGTTTGCCACATGTAGGTGCCCATGCAAACGTATTTGGTGCTACGGGTTCTTTATTGATCAACGAGACAGACCTTGAATTTCCTATAATAGATCATACACACCCAAAATTTCACGACACCCTAGCCTACTACGGAGCAAAAATAATTGGACCAAAAGAAGAATTTTACATGGGCTTTGATAAACCATTATTTGGTATGGAGTATGACACCTCTTTACCAGGCTATATACAAGACTATGTGATGAAACCTTATGGAGGTGGTGGATTGTTTGTAGAGCACCACCCATTTCCACATATTTGGTTTCCCAATCCTACAGACCAAGAAAAAGACACCAATATATGTCGTATCCTTTTGGGAAGGGTTATTCCTTCTAATAAAGAAGAATATGCCGAACAAATTGTCGATTACCTCTGTGATGGTGAGTCTTGTACATTGATTGCAGGTGACAAAACGAAGCCACGATATCGATTTACATTATTCCAAATACCGCAAGATGGATCTGCATTGGCTGTGGATGAGTGTACGATTCATAACGACAGCTTTTGTAATGGAAAACAAGTGGTGTTTATCGCAGACACAAAATCCAACACCGTTGCATTAAGAGAAACAACACCATTCAAAAACCTAAGAGTAAAGCATAAGACCCCACCAATAAAAGACAAAAAATAACAACGAGGTGTTTCATTAAAGAAACACCTTTTTTAATAATCATTTCATCTTAAACAAAAATTCTATATCCCTATGCCTAGTTTAACCAAAAGTAAATCGTCCATTTATTATACAACCACCGCTGAAAAAATTCAAGCCGCACTAAAGTTCACGTTAACCATGACAAGCAGTGCTGCTGTTAATTACATGGTAAAAATAGAGGTATTCAATGGAGATCCAGATACTACAGCTCCAGTATACACAAAAACACAGCAAATAGGAAGCGATGATATTTTTAATTTTGGAACCCCACCAACAACAGATGGAGAAGTAATGGCTTTCGGGGCTTTTACAAAAAGAGATGGAGGGCTACTTTTTGAAGGAGGCTTAGAATCTGCCTATTCAAAAACAAAGATAAATGGGCTTATTGGAGTTTTCAATGGAGATGGCCCAGTGATGTCCAAACCATTTGAATTCGCCAAGAACATCAACTATCCTTCAGAAACCTGCAATGTAAACCTTGGTTTAACTTGGGATAAAAGCAGAGAAGACTATAATGTAAACTGGTCTTTTGAAGGGGAATCTGGAACTGTACAACTCACTGAAGGTAATGGCATACTTAATTATGAACAAAACGGTGTCGCCATTAGCGGAACATTTGAGGAAGATTTGATGTATCGTTTTTCGGGAGTATTCATAAAACCTGGTGAGCTTCAGTTTGGATTTACCAATGCAGGCTACGCAGGTTGGTTGGGGAAATCGCAGCACATTCAATAGTGACATAGCAATCAATGAATTTTAACAGCACCCGCTTATTTCTCGAAACAATTGTTGAAACAAACCGGGTGCAATCAAAATTTTCATTCTTTCATTGGTCCGTCGTCTTCAATACACCCCATTTTATAATGTTTTATTGTTGTAGTAGGCACAAATACCTGTTTAAGGATTGCTATAAATATTTGGATGACTATTTTAGTACATTAGTAACAAAACCCAGTTTCTGTTCCCGAAAAACAGAAGCTATAAATTTAAAAGATGATCAAAAAAATTAATCCTCCGATGCACAATATTGAAATGCCAATAGGTAGTGTTATCCGATATGCTGGCAATGTTGCGAAGGGTAGCTTGCCAAGTGAATGGCTGCTTTGTGATGGTTCAATTCTTAACGTTGCCCAATACCCTGAACTATATAGGGTACTAGGGCATTTATATGGCGGGAGCAAAGGAACATTCAATCTACCTGATTACACCGCTCAAACTAAAAAAAATGTTGACAATATTAAGGATCCTGAACTAGACAGTCGTGAGGCTCCAAAAGTCATAAGTACTACACCAGAAAATGACTTACAATCACATCAGCATCCGTATTTTGGAACGAGCAATGGAACTTCTATAGATGATACTTCCCAGACAAAAGGACTTCAATACGAAACAAGACCTACCCATACCGATATCAATTATCTAATAAAAGCATTTTACTGATATATAGGAAACTCGTGCATCACTCTTAAGACGTTCTGTCGAAATGATAAATGTGGTTATTGGTGAATAGTTATTGGTTGTTAGCGATTACTTATTCTAAATATTAACATAAATTCACTACGAAGCTTCCAACAACCATCAACCAAACTAGCAACAACTTTACAACTTCTTTCATGAGATTTCTCGCCACTTCCTACGTTGTTCGATCGAAATGACGTTGTGCTACCAGATACCAGCTACTATATTCTTAATGCCTAGGCCTGAATTTTTCAATAACTTTTGCATCTACCCAGAAAATATCTGTATTTTCGTATTTGTCTGTTGGCCGAACTTTCCCTGTATTCCTATTGAAAAACAAATATCTTCCATCGGGTGTCACACGTGCACCAAATTCTGAAGCTTTTGTGTTGATCTCTTTATTTAGTTTGATCGCTGTACCCCATGTACCATTGGGCTGTTTAAAACTTACGTAGATTTCGGCATTTCTGGGACCATCGTCTCGTTGCCCGTCCCACAGAACATAGGATTCATCAGGAGCAATAAAAGGATGTGCATTAAATCTTCCGGTGTTGATCTCTTTTGGAAATGGTTTAGGTGCTTGGCGTTTTCCGTTAAGTATTCTAGCGTAACGAAGCACACTTTTACCACTTGGGGTTGCCTCATCAAAAGCATAGGTTCCTTTAGCAGAAGATGTCATTCGCATTATGCGTATGGTATCAAAGGGAGTCCCTAAGCTTTTAATTTCTGACCAACCAGCATCAGTACGCTCTTTATACCTTCTTCCCAAATGCATAATTTTACCGTCGGGCGAAATAAATGGCTCACCTACCCGACCTGAAATCTCTGACTCCTTCCAATTTCCATTGCCATCCTGCTGATACATCATGAATACTTGTTTTTTATCTTCCTCTTTTTCTCCTACTTCTCTGATGTAATAAAATTCTTTTTGGTCGGGTGTAAAAACACCACTCATTTCCCAATTCTCTGTTGAAACCATACCGGGAGCAAACATTTCTGGAATGATGCCAGGTCGCTTTTGTCCAAGATATGGACGTTCTTTCGTGCGTGAATCACTCGCTTTTACATGGTGGTTTTTAGATTTACAAGCGCTAAAAAACAGGCCAACAACAAGTATTGCAGCTATAAAATAATTATTTCTCATGGTTTTTTATTTAATGTACTACGACAAAAAAAATCAGGCGTTCTAGATTTAGTGCTGATTTTTAAAATAAGCTGTTTTTAAATTATGGATAATTTCCGTGCTCACCCAATAGACATTTGGGAGTCCTCTTTTTCCATTCAACACATATCTATTAAAAAACAAATAGTTACCATCTGGACTAATGGTTGGGTTTCCTTCTCTAAAATTTGTATTTATGGAAGTTCCAAGATTGATTGGATGTGACCACGAGCCATCATTTTCCTTAAAACAAACAAAAAGATCTTTGTCTTTTTTGTTGTCATTGTCTTTAGCTGCCTGTACTAGCAAATAATCTTTAGAAGGTGAGATAAAACCCAGCGAACCAAAAGCAATTCCAACTTCTTGTACCTCGGGGAATTCTCCGTTTTTATTGGGCGCATAATACATTTTTCTCTTTGACTCATTTACATAAAAAAGCCCGCCATCTTTGTCTTCAACCGGCTTTACAACATCGTCATCATTGATGGGTGAATTTAGTAGAATTGCATCTCCCCAGGAATCTTTAAATCGATTTACATACCAAATTTTAAGCGGTGCTATTGAGTCGTATGTTGCAAAATAAATCCGTTTTCCCTGTAGACTTACATATGGAGAAAATTCATCGCTTACCCTGCCTTTTGTAAAGTTTGCTTTTTGGGGAGTCGTCCATTTTTTGTTTTTAAACTTTGAGAAATAGACATAAGAATGCCCATCTATTGTTGGTGAGAAATACATTTCTTTAAAATCGGGAGAAAAAGAAACGCTTCCTTCATACACATCATCTACAGAGACAATCCCAGGGGCAAAAACTTCAGGAATTAAACCTGGAGGAACTTGTCCAAAATACCGATTTTCAATACTTGGTAAATCTCGCCCTACTCGCTCCTTTTTGTTCGGTTTGCACCCCACTAAGAGGAACACTAAAACAAGCATCAAATTACTAGTTGTTTTGTACATTTTTTATCGTTTTATTAATTATGAATTGGTTTATAAGCAGGCTTCGTTTTTAGCACTTATATGCACCTAGCTTATTCTATTTTTTTGGTCGTTACCACACGAAACCCAAAATAGTCATACAGTTCACCATCAAAAGAGCTTCCATAGCGAAAAGCAACAGTACAAAAAGTAGCATTGAGGTTCCAGCCACCACCACGTATCACTCTAGCATCTCCTGTAGCAGCACCCTTTGGATACTTTTTTTGGCTGTTGGAATAATAGGTATTGCTGTATCTATCCATACACCATTCAAAGGCATTACCACTCATATCATAAAGTCCTAATTCGTTGGCCTTTTTACCTGCAACAGCACTTGTTTTTTTATCAGAATTACCGCCATACCAACCTACATTGGTTATATCATTGGCCCCACTGTATTGGTATCCCGTAGATTTTTTTCCGCCACGGGCAGCATATTCCCATTCTGCTTCATATGGAAGGCGAACTACTTGATCTAAGATCTCAGAAAGCCAATTGGTATACTTCACAGCATCATTCCAGCTTACATTTACGATAGGATGGTCGCTTTTCCAACCCCAACTAGGTGCTTTTGGCATGGCCGTCCCTGTAGCTTCGCAATAATAACGGTACTGGGCAACAGTTACTTCAGTTTCGCTCATGTTAAATTTCCTTACACGTACCTGATGTGTGGGACGTTGATCCTTATTTCCCCAGCCACTTTCGTCGCCCATCGTGAATGTTCCTCCTTTTACATGTACAAACTTTGGTAGGTTTTGTCCATGGCATAGGCTTGTTATTAATAGCAATGTGAAATAAATGATTCGTGTTTTGTTTTTCATTGTTTTTAGTCTTTTAGTTTTGTTCATTGGAAGCAAATCTTTCCAAATTCATCAATGTATATATGCTCTTGGACAAACGTATTGAATAGGATGCATGAAAATTTAGAATATAGATGAGCGTTCTTTTCTAACAGATACAAAGCTTTCATAAACAGAAAATAGGTCTATTCCGTTGAAAGCTTGGATTGGGGGGTAGATTTTTAAGATTTGTCTTTTTTAAGGTGGCGCTTTATTTTTATGTTATATATTTATCGCCAATGGTTAAAAGAATAAACTTGATTGATTGGATTCTTCAAAATAGATTCATATCACACCTTATATTTTGGCTTTTAGTATTTATAAGCTTGCCCATTTTGGCTGCATTAAATTCTGGAAGTATTGAAAAGACAACCTTTAGTTCTTTGGCATTTTTACCTGCTCAATTATTAGCGAGTTATTTTTTGGTCTACTACCAAGTACCAAGACTTTTGTTTAAGAAAAAATATCTCAAATTTGGAATTTCTTTTATACTTTCTGTTTATGTGTTTTTAGTCATTTCAAAACTTTCGAGCATGTACCTGTCCGAATATTTTATGCCCAAGCATTTCAAAGAAAGAACGTTGATCGAAATAATCTCAGACCCTTTTCATTTAGCCGTTGTTTATTTCCCATCCGTCTATGTATTTGTTTTTTTAATGCTTATGATTAAGGCCTTTAAAGATCGTTTTGAAGAACGGCATCAATTGGAAGTCTTGCAAAAGGAAAAAGCAAATACGGAGCTTAAATTTTTAAAAGCACAGACAAATCCACATTTTTTATTCAACACATTAAACAATCTATATGCATTGACATTAGACCAGTCTGAAAAGGCACCAGATGTTGTTTTAAAACTGTCTGACATGCTTGATTACATGTTGTATCAGTGTAAAGACGCCGAAGTACCATTAAAAAAAGAGATTGCCTTTATACAAGATTACATCGATTTGGAATCGCTGCGATATGGCAATAAGTTAACCATGGATTTCACGTATAACCTTCATGACTTGAATGTAATGATTGCCCCGTTGATACTGATTTCCTTTGTAGAAAATGCTTTTAAACATGGAGCGAGCAATACCTTGAAGAATTCGACAATTAAAATTGAATTAACCACCAATAAAGAAGAACTGTGTTTCAAAGTTTTTAACACAAGACCTGCTAGTAACCAGAGTGATACGAAAAATGAATCACATTACGGAATTGGACTTTCCAATGCCAAAAGGCAATTAGAACTGAACTATAAAAATAGCTATGACCTGAAAAGCACGAAAACAGACTCTGATTTTCAAATAGTATTAACCATTAATTTAACGTAATATGGGAATAAGATGTATGGTTGTAGATGATGAACCCTTAGCAATTAGGGTACTTGAAAAACACATCATGAAAGTACCAGACCTTGAATTGGTAGCAACATTTGACAACGCCATAGATGCTGGACATTTTCTACAAAAGGCCAATATTGATCTCTTGTTCTTAGACATTCAAATGCCTGTAGTAACAGGGATCGATTTTATAAAAAATACGCGAATACTACCAAAAGTTATCTTAACAACAGCATATAGAGAATACGCCTTGGAAGGCTATGAATTAGACATCATTGATTATTTATTAAAGCCAATTTCCTTTATTCGGTTTTATAAAGCTATCAATAAATACCAGGCATTACAAACAACCAAAACATCCAATATTCAAGCACCAGAAATGGATAAAATAGCTGATCACATTTATGTAAATTCAAACAAAATGATGATACGAATAGCTTTTAGCGATATGTTGTTTGTTGATAGCATTAAAGATTATGTACGCATACATACGGCAACCGACACCATAATTACCAAGGATAAAATAAGCGCTTTTGTTCAAAAGCTGCCATCCAGTTTTTTAAGGGTGCATCGTTCTTATATTATTAATACGGCAAAAATTGCAGCATTAACGGCAAAAGATGTTGTGTTACTTGGTGGTATGGAAATTCCGATTGGTGCTTCTTATAAAGAAGCGATGAAGTTAATTAGAGATTTATAACACTCAATTACCATGCCCTGCTATTCATGAGATTTCTCGTCACTGCTATGTCTGGAAGCTCTTGTATAAAAATTTGCTTTGTTGTACTCGTAATGACGATGGCCTACTGATTATTAGATATTGAAAGTACAATTTGAGACATGACAATCAACCTGTTTTTACTTTTCACTTTTGGCCACTGACTCCCCTATCTCCTTATTGGATGTTTCTCAATGTTTCAATTCGCTGTGCATCTACTCAAAAAACATCATCTTTAGGTTCGTGTATATGCATAGTTACTCCTTAAAATAGGCCATTTTTAACTTGCTAATAATTTCAGTACTCACCCAATATAAATTAGATACTCTGCCTTCTTCGTTATATCGACTAAAAAATAAATAATTGCCATCTGGAGTGACACTTGGAACTGCTTCTCCAAAGTTAGAATTCACTGTATTTCCAAGGTTAATTGGTTTTGACCATGTTCCATCTTTTTCCTTAAAATAAACATAAATATCGCTACCTCTTTTTTTATCTTCTTTGTTTTGAGCTTGTACCAATAAATAATCTTGAGATGAGGAAATAAAAGCGTGAGATCCAATTTCAACGTCAAGCTCCTGCACTTTGGGAAATCCACCATTTTTACTGGATGAAGTATACATTTTTCGTTTTGAAATATTGTCATAAAATACGTCACCGTTTTTCGCTTGAGTCAAATACATCACATTATCGTCATTTATAGGTGAATCAAGTTTTAACGCGTTGCTCCACCCATTACCCAAACGATCAACATACCATATTTCTTCATCCTTATAGCCAGTGCTATACCCGGTAAAATAAATTCTTTTACCGTCAGCAGTGAAGAATGGTTCCATTTCTGCATCTTTTTGTCCTTTGGTGAAATTCGCTTTTTGAATCGGTTTCCATTTTTTACCTTCAATTTCAGAAAAATAGATATTAGCAGTTTCCCCTTTTTTATTTGCTGAAAAATACATTTCATTTAAATCAGGAGAAAACGAAATACCGTATTCATATCTTCCATTGATAGAAACAAAACCAGGAGCAAAAATTTCAGCAGTTACTCCTGGTAGTTTCTGTCCAAAATAAGGGTTTTCTATAATTAGAGAATCTCTTTCTTTCGATTTCTGGTTGTTGGTATTACAGGCATTCAAAAAGAGTGTGAATACAAGAATCAAAATAAAATATGCTTTTTTCATTGTTTTTAATTTAGAGTCTATAAAGTAGTCTGTCAACCGTAAATAGACAATAAATATCTCAATTCAAGAGTTGGTTTTTAATAATTTATGAAGACTTTAACGTCGCCATTTTTTTCACATTTCACACCTATGTCTACACTCATTTTTATGAATTAAGTACTTCCCTTCTTCTCAATCCCCAATTTCAGCTTGTAGTTTTACGATTGCTACCATGAATGTTTAAACTATTAACGTTTATGAATGCATAAATTAAAAAACGAGAACCAATTATCGTTGGTTCTCGCTTCTAATTATTTTTACTAAATACGATAATTCAGTGCACTATTTAGATGTTTTTAGAATCGGATTGCACCATAATTCTAAAAAATATGCGCCTAGTACACTATTTGTATCTGTTCTGTAAGCAAACTTACTTCAGTGTAAAATGGCAGCTAATCCCAACGGACAAATTCCCATACAATTTATGTACTCCAAAAATGGCTCTCGAATGGGTTCCTTTGGCTCCCAAGACATGTAGAAAAAGCTCAGAAGCCCCATCTACAATGTGCGGCGCCTCGTTCCAGTTTTCGCCAGATTGGTAATAGGCATCCATGTGATTTAGGCCTTCAATATTGTCCAATCCAATTTTATCATGTACCTGAGAGAGTACATTTAATGCAGCCTGCTGCATGGCTTTGTACCCATCTTCAGTTGTTAAGTTTTCACCAAACCTACCTGTATACCCGAATTCCCCATTTATAATTGGAAACTGAATTGCAATATAAGCCACCTTTCCTCTTATATTTACTGGCGTATACGAACCGCCGGGTACACTAGGCTCTGGTAATTCTAAATTCCATTTCTGTAACTTTTTTGCGAATGCTATGCTGTTCATAATGGCGTTGAATTAGGCAAAACTATAATCTGTAAATCCTACTGCATCCACGCCAAAAAAGGTTTCTGGGTTTGCTTCTTGTAAGGGCACATCATTTTGTAAACGCTCTATAAAGTCCGGGTTTGAGATAAAGGGTCTCCCCACATAGGCCAAATCAAAACCGTCGTTTAAAACCGCATCAGCAGTTGCGATTGTGGTTACATTTCCTCCTGTGATCACCGTGCCTTCAAAAGTATTTTTAATGGCTTTTCTTAGCTCCAATTGTCTGTCCGTTCGCGCATCAGTAACGCCAAAAGAATCTTCCTGAACCACAATATGCATGTACACCAATCCAATTTCTTTTAATCCTTTTGCCAACGAGATAAAAGTTTCTTCAACTTCCTCATATTCCGATTGCAGATCGTTAAACACACCAAAAGGAGAAATGCGAATTCCCACTTTGTCAGCACCTACTTTATCAGCAACTTTTTTTGCAGTTTCAAGTACAAAACGGTTGCGGTTTTCTACAGAACCTCCGTAGTCATCTGTACGTTGATTTGATTTCGGATTGATAAATTGGTCTAACAAATACCCATTTGCTGCATGCAATTCTACACCATCAATGCCTGCTTCATGAATTAAACGATCTGCAGCATTTACAAACTCTTCTTGGGTGTCTAACAGCTGCTCTTTTGTCATTTCTTTTGGCATACCATGATCTACCATGCCCGTTTCAGAAAATATTTGTCCCGCTGCTTGTATGGCAGATGGTGCTACAATAGTTGCTCCTGCGGGCATATTAATCTTTGCTGAAACCCGACCGGTGTGCATAATTTGCACAAACACCTTTCCGCCTTTGGCATGTACCGCATCTGCCACACCTTTCCAACCTTCAATCTGTTCATTTGAATAGGCTCCAGGTATACGAGGATACCCCAATCCATTTGCTGATGGCGAAGTTCCTTCGGTAATGATTAATCCTGCAGAAGCACGCTGTGCATAATACTCGGCAATTAAAGAAGTTGGAATGTAATTGGTTGCTCTTGTTCGTGTCATTGGAGCCATCACAATTTTATTTTTCAATTGTACGTCTCCTAATTTGTATCCTGTTAATGATTTCATATGTTTGTTTTTATGTATTTATAGTTGTTATTAGACCAGTCGGTTTAATTTTAATCAAAATTTTTTTATAGCAACAGGTCAAGACTGCTAATAAAATCATCTAAGGGTTGTCTACTTTTACTCGATTTCATTCTAGCTATTGCTCCTTCCCAACCGTTTAGAATTACGGATGCAATCATGCGTGTATCGGCATTTTCTTGAATTTGATCGGCTGCTTTGCCTTCTTCTAAACAACGCTCAATAGTTGATTCCCAGGTACCCAATTGCCCTTCTACAAAGTTTTTAAATTCGTCACTCACCCCGCCTTCAGAACAACTGTCTCCTAATAAGCATCCTTTTACAAATTCTTTTTGCTCAAACTCTTTAGCCCTTTCGATATAGTACACTTTGATACGTTCTTTGGGCGATCGTGTTGATTGCTCTTGCAACACCTCTTTAAAAACAGCCAATCCATCATTAGAATAGCCCTCCAATACCTGAATGGCAAAAGCTTCTTTACTTTTAAAATGATGGTAAAAAGATCCCTTTGGAATTCCCGCTGTTGTTAAAATTTCAGCCAGTCCTACATTGCTATATCCCTTTTTTAAAAAAAGTTCCAATCCTGCCGCTAATGCTTTTTCTTTTGTCATTTTATGTTTACTTATTACTGACCCCTTTCATGTTCAAAAAAGATTTCACGCTATTCTGTGAGTCCCATAAATATTCTGTCTGCAAAACAAATACTAGACCAGTCGGTACAAAAGTAGTTCTTTTTTTCAATCTTTTGCAATAATTAGTAAAAATTAATGCAACTTTAACAGGCACACTCCTCACCTATCTCAATTATGAATCGCTTAGTGCACTCGGGAAAAGAATGCATATGCCGAATAGACCAACAGGAAGTTCTAAAAAAGATGTTCCAAAATCGAAAGTCTTCTTGAGCAAAAATTATGCAGGCAATACAGAATTAAGTACGCTCTTTTAGTAGTATATTTGCTTTTTATTACATTCGAATACTTCATAAACAGTAAGTTCTTTAGTGCTATGCCTTTTAAAAAATTACATTCAGAGATAAAAGAGATGCTTGAATCTCAAGAAATAACAGTGCCAACCTCTTTTCAAAAAGCCTCCATTCCTGTCATAAAAAGTGGTGCCAATTGCTATTGTACAGGACCTCTGGAAAGTGGGAGAACCACGACCATTGTTCTTACGACTTTGCATAAATTAAAATGTGAAGCTGTTGGAAATACGCCAAGAGCTATTGTATTAGTAGAGAACAAAGAAAAAGCACAAGAAATGTATGATGCTTTTTTTAGCTATATTAGGTATCATGAATTGCGTCTTTATTTATGTGATGAAAAACTACATATTGACATGCTAAAGTCGGAAATATTTGAAGGTGTTGACATTCTAATTGCCACACCGCAAACCGTTAGGAAGCTGTTATCATTAAATGGTTTAAACACCACGCAATTAAAGATATTAAGTATCGATGATGCCGAATTTCTGGCTCAAAATACGGCATATACTTCTGTGATGGCTATTACCCAAAGCATGCGCAAATGTCAGTTTGTACTCTATGCAGAAAAAATGAATCCTTCTCTAAAACGTTTTGAGTCGTATTTTATGCAACATTCAAGAGTCGTGTCTCTATAAAAAGCACAAAATCAATGCACAACATCTCTGAATGATTTTCTATTTTCAATATATTTTTTAAATTAGAGGCTTTCAAAAGGGTACCGAAGTACACTAGTATCGTTTCGAGAATGGATTTCAAGGGAATTTCTGAACAGCCTTGAATATATAGGATAAAAATGTAATACAAATAACTGAATGAAAAAACGAATCGTTATTGCTACCTTCCTTTTAAGCACGGGAATCTTATGTTCTCAAACGTTTAAACCTATGGCTAAGGAAGAACTTGAAAAAAAAATAAGCGCATGTACACTTGAATATGAAAAAGCAAGTACTTCTTTCAAAAAGAAACTAGAATATTACAGAGCCTCTATTGAAAGAGATGTAAATCCTGTTCACAGCATCGTGAGTATATCTATGATTGATGCCATGGTACGACAAATTCAACATGCTAAAAATTCAAAGAATATTTTAGATCAACAAATGCCCGTATCTAGCTTGATGCAATTAATTTCTGAGTATAAAAAAGAATATAAAACAAAAAACCCAAAGGCCAGTACCTTGCAATTTTTAATTGAAAAGGATGCAAATGAAAACATTACAAAAGTAACCCCTTATATCTACTCTGGATTTCAATACAATGGAAAATTATTGTTCACGAATCTTAGAGAACGAAATGCCGATTTGCTTCATAATTTGGTAGGGGTAAAATTAAACAAGAACAACAGGTATTCTGATGGTAAGTCTATTGATCAATTTCACAGTAGTATTTATACTTTTGAACACAAACAAGCCACAGACCTTCTAATTTACTTACACCCAGCCTTACAAGCTGCATGCCAGAATGTAGCGATGCTTGACGCACGTTTTGAAAAAACAACAGGAGTCTTTGATGCAAACAAATTAAAAGTTACAGAAACGATACACCTAAACGCGCTTTACAACCCTAAATGGACAGCAAGCTCAAAGGACTGAAGCGCTTACTTGCCCTAAAACGGGTATATTAGCGCGTTCATTTCCCCTGAATATTTCGACAACCGTAGGATGGTGAGTTTTAAAAAATTTTCAAGTCCTACCCCAAAACCTAACCATGGTTTCCCTCTATAATTCCACTTGCTTGCATTACTTCCAATGGCATAATCTCAACCATAAAACAGTCCTAAACACTACGATAAAACACTATTGAAAAAGGAAAATTCTCGAGAAGTCTTGTCTCCTATAATCTTGCTCTTTACTTCAGGGAAACTCGATGAAGTTACAGCCAGCTTTTGTCTAAAACAACTGATACAAACTTGTGACAATGAGGCCTTTTCCATTCGCTAAATTAATAGAAAGCAATTCCTTTTTAGATGTGTATCTAAAGCTAAAAGGGGCTGCTTCTACAAGGACTCCACTTTGTTTTTTTAAGCGGGTACCTTGTCCAGAAATGATTTCTTTGTTAGGTGTAAAGCGTGCTTGAGGTAGGTGTTCGGTGATCACCACATATTTATAAGCCCGAAGCTTTCCTAAGATGGCTTGTATTTCGGAGTTTGATAGATGTTGCAACACCTGTCGTACCAAGGCACAATCTCCAGAAGGCAAATCGTCTACTGCAATATCCAAACAATGGAATGTTACTTTTATATTTTTAAATTGTTCTTTATTAAAGGCAATAAGCCCTGCTACAATGTCTACAGCGACGTACTTCTTTGCATAGGTCACCAATTCTTTACCAACATTAAAATCTCCACACCCCAAATCACATACCGTAAGTGGAACTTCAAAAGAACTTAAAAACGTGGACAATTCTTTGATATATGGCCCAATAATTTCAGAGTGATGCGATCCTGTTCCTGAATAAAACTTGGAGGTATCACCTCCCCAAAGCTGCATTTCGTAGACCTGTTCCATGGCTTCTTTGGTAGGCCAAGGTTTCATTTTTTTTTTAAGATTCATAGAGAAACAGTTCTTGATTCATTTTTAAAGACATTTGGTAAAATATACCAGCGTTCATTTACAGAAATACATGAAGCTAAAATACAATAGTGTTCATAATTTATTGGTGTTTCAAGAAGAATTATAATAGGTTTTTACTGCTTTTGTGATAAGATGCTGCCTCCCTCTAAACTCCAACAAGGATTAGATTGGTAAACATTAAAACAGTCGCCTAACTCACTTTACATTTTTATTATGAAGTTAAAATGCGTCCTTCTAAATCAAAAACTTCCTATTTATTGGTTTTTCATCTTTGCCAATACTGAGCTCAGGTTGGGATCTATGTCCAATGCTTTTTTATAGTAGCGTGTTGCTTGGTTCTTTTTCTCAAGTCCTTGATAATAATCTCCTACCGCTTCTAAAAGCAAGGTGGACTTTGGGAAACGTTCTAAGCCCAATTCAAACAACGCAATGGCTTTGTTATTTTTGTGGTGTTTGGCATAGAACTTGGCATATCGGTGAATCCAAAAAGCTCTGGTGATGCTAGGTATGTAGTTTTTAAACTCGGATATATATTGTTCAAAACGCAGGATACGGTCTTCGGCCATGGCATTATAGATTAAGAAATGTTGGGTTTCTCTATGGATATCAATAGGTAGTCCATAGCGTTCCCCTCTATGCTTGTAATACTTTCGCAAGGCTACTACCCCACCATAGGCATCATATGCATCCAAATTTTGTCTTCTAATAGGCTTGTAATCTCCAAAATAATCACTTAGACCTTCGTGCATACTTTTAAAGGGTGTTGTGTAGTGATCTTCTCTATTATAGACGGTAAATCGCCATTTTTTGCGTTTGTTGACTGCTGTGGTGAGCAAGCTGTCTTTTTGAATCCATGTCTCCTCTACGCCAGCTGTTACCAATAAAAAAGGAGTTGTACCGTGAAGACTCGCTTCTTGTAGCCTACGCATTCTTCTTCTAAGGTGTGATGGACTAGCCAAAACATAAGCACTAAATAAAGAAGGATGTGTTTGGGATATTTCAAATCCAAGTCCTGCTGCCATTTCCCAACCAAAAAACACCCGTTCTTTTTCTTTAAACGTTCTATAGGTTTTGTCTATATATGGAAGTAATTCTTTGTTTAAAAAGCGGGTAAACTTCGAAGATTCTTGGTAAAACAAACGCCTTCTTTTTCTTCTGTTCGTTCGGATTCCCACTACAATAAAGGCTGGCGACTTGTCTCGAAAACGCAGCATGTCTTGATAGGCAACGCCTTGTAAAAAATATTCTTGACCATCTAAAACATACACCACAGGAAACACTCGGTCCGGACTGTTTTTATAGGCGGGAGGTAGATATATATCAATTATACGGTCCTCGCCAATCGCAGTCGAAGCAATAGTATGGGTAGTGGTGGTATAAGAAGGAGCTACTTTTTGTTGTGAAAAAGAAGTAGCTACATAGAGCAGGCATGCAACACTATAGAATAAAGATTTCATCCGGTTTTGATTTTTTTGGTCCTGCCAAAAATAGAAACTTGATTTACTATTTTGCGTTTTCTAAAAATATTTACCATTTTTTTAACGATTTACAATGTTTAAAAAAGTTGCCTTACTTATTTGAAACATGCATTCGCCATGGTTAACTTCTCCTATTTGTTAACAAAGGAGGAGGCCCTCTGTAAAAAGTATTTTACCAGCTCATGCTTTTACTTCTGCACCAACAGCGCTAATCACACATCGATTTCCAATCCGTTCTCTCATTTTATCCATGGCAGCGTAGACATTAAAAATTGAGGTACATTCATTTAATTGAGTTCTTTGAAAACCTATGCTATATTTAAAAATAAATATTGAAAACTAAGGGAATTACCTAAAGGAATGCCTATTTTTATCATAAATTAAAAGTCTACAGATAAACTCTGGTATACTTTCTTTGAAAACGACCAATTATGAAAATTGCACATCTTTTATACGACTACTTAATAAGCAGCGGAATGGCCGAAACGCCTGCCAAGTATTTAAACATGTTTGCTTTATTAATAGCGCTATTGTTTATTTGTTTTTTGATAGATTTTATCATTCGGAAAATGATTATTGGCTTTTTTACACGAATTTCTACCACTACAAAAACCAATTTTGATGATTTATTAGTTCAGAACCGAGCACCGAGAAATATCGCGCATATCGTTCCTATATTTGTTGCGCTAGAGTTGATTCCTATTGTTTTTGTTGACTTTGATTATTTCGAAAACATCATAGAAAAAGGATTGAAAGCGTTTACAATTCTGCTTATACTTTGGATTGTACGCAGTCTCTTAAATACGCTTAAGGATTATTTTAAAACATTGCCCCGTTTAAAAGACAAGCCTATAGATAGTTACATTCAGGTATTTATGATTTTTGCATGGGTACTAGGCCTCTTGTCTGCTTTTGCAATTATTACCGGTATCGAGTTTATTAAATTCATCACCACGATTGGTGCCGCTTCGGCTGTAATTATTTTGGTCTTTAAAGACACTATTCTTGGTTTTGTTGCCAGCATTCAAGTTTCTGTAAATGATATGGTGCGCATTGGCGATTGGATTACCTTTGAAAAATATGGTGCTGATGGTGCTGTTACGGAGATCAATTTATCTACGGTAAAAGTTCAAAATTTTGATAAAACCATTACAACAATTCCTACCTATGCCTTAATTTCTGATTCGTTTAAGAACTGGAGAGGGATGGAAAATGCTGACGGGAGACGTATGAAAAGAGCGTTAAACATCAAACTAGACAGCATCCATTACCTGACAAAAAATGAGGTCGACTCCTTGAAAAACATTCATGCGATTAGCGACTATTTAGAAAGCCGTCAATCGGATATAGATGCACATAACACAACACATAACATCAATAAAGACTTGTTATTAAATGGTAGAAACCTGACAAATATCGGGGTGTTTAGAAAGTATATTGAAACCTATATAGAAACGCATTCAGGGACCAATAAGGAGATGATGATCATGGTACGGCAATTGGCACCTGGCACCCAAGGGATTCCCTTAGAAATATATGCCTTTAGTAGTGATAAACGTTGGCAAAACTACGAATATATCATGGCAGATATCTTTGACCATGTTATTGCTGCAGTGCCCTATTTTAATTTGGAAATTTTTGAGTTGCCGAGCAATTCTAGTTTTATCGATTCAAAAAAATAATAGCTCCATATAGATACCTATGTAACAAATATCCATCAGTAGTACTGATGGATATTTTTATTTATTCACAGCAAAAATTTCCTTCAACTGTTTTACCATATTGCCATTTCCAGACAGGCTAATTTCCCCAATTTTATCAGCGATTTTTTCTACATACTCCATTTCTTTTAACTTAAACAACATGTCATTGTCTTCCATTAATTTGGCCGTATTTAACAAACTTCTTGTAGAAGCCGTTTCTTCTCGTCTGGTAATAATATTGGCTTGGGCTCTTTTTTGAGCAATCAAAACTTGATTCATGATTTCTTTCATATCTCCCGTTAAAATAACATCTCTTATACCTGTATAAATAACTTGAACACCGAGTTCTGCTGTGTTTTTAGCTACTTGATCAAATACTGCCGTGGCAATCGATTCTTTGTGTTCTAATAATTCATCCAAGGTATATCTTCCAACATAGGTTCTTAATGCCAATTGCAATAGGATGTACAGTTGTTTTTCGTACGCTTTATTTTCCAATAAGGCTTTTTCAATATCAATTACACGATACTGCGTAAAGAAATTTATTCTAATTGCCGCTTTGTCTTTAGTTAGCAACTCTTGGCCGGCAATTTCTAATTGCAGTTGCCTCATATCTGCCTTGGCTATTTTAATGCTAGCTTGGGTTCTCCAGAATCTATAGGTACCAGCTGTTAAGATTTTTGTATACACATCATCTACCAACAAGATTGCTTTTTCAAAAGCAGCTACTTCAAACATTTTAATATACTTGTTTACTTCAACTTTATGAAACAAAGCCATATCAACATCGGTTGTGCTATACATATTATTTGTATCAATCTTCTGATAGGTTCTATTTACAACGCCTTTCCAAAAGAAATACCTCCCCGCTTCTAGCACCCTAGCAAAATTATTGTTCTCATTGATAAACACCAACTCGTTGTCTTTTACGTCTACAATTTCTAACATTGCTGCCAAGACATTATCTTGTAATAAAATTTCTTCGGTTACCGTTGCATGAAACTCTTTGGCTAAATTATAAACGATTACATGTTGATTTAAAAACAACCAATACGTTCCTTGAGTAACCACTTTTTGGTAATTCCCATTTTTAAAAACCAAGCCTACTTTTCCTACATTAATTCGTACTCTTTTCATATTTTCTAATTTTTATGCTGAATTGTAATCAGCTGTTTGTTCGTGCCTCTATCACCGAGGTCTGTTTGTATTTGTATTGGTAAAAACGATACGTTAAAATGCTCAATAACGCATGGAATAAATTAGAAAAAAAATAGGCTGTAACTCATTCATATCAATGGATTGAAATCAAAATGAAATCAACTGATTGCTAAAAAATCATTATTTTCTACTTTTAAACCTAAAAAATTCGACGTACTATTCAGTGTTCTTAAAAGAACTCATTTAGAACGTACCGTTTTTGTGTGCATCAGTTTTATAAGGTGATGTGCTTATAACAGACAGTTTTGCTGTCTGAATTCTCTAGAACCTAAATCTAGTGTCCTATCCATTTAGACGATACCCTTTCGGATAGTGGGATTCGAACCCACACGTGAATTTCTACTGCATTACCGGACTTTGCTACATACCTTTCGA
>Ga0209395_1002177_pt1 | contig 26253 bp, 21 predicted proteins | sample GOMGulsemesocosm_3_FD_184635 | JGI IMG/M metagenome (GOLD analysis project Ga0209395, IMG submission 184635) | Methane-oxidizing microbial communities from mesocosms in the Gulf of Mexico - GOM9D Gulf of Mexico (SPAdes) (version 2) | ecosystem: Environmental > Aquatic > Marine > Cold seeps... | reverse complement strand
CGCGCGTGGTGTGCGATCAAATACATCGAACTCAAATTACAGGCATAAAAAAACCAGCGCTAGGCTGGCATTTTTTATCATCGTCTAAACGGTGTTGGCACAGTGGACGGGACTCGAACCCGCGACCCCCGGCGTGACTGGTCGGCTTACCTAACTAAAAGTAACCAACTGAACTCGCTACGCGCGTGGTGTGCGATCAAATACATCGAACTCAAATTACAGGCATAAAAAAACCAGCGCTAGGCTGGCATTTTTTATCATCGTCTAAACGGTGTTGGCGGAGTGGACGGGACTCGAACCCGCGACCCCCGGCGTGACAGGCCGGTATTCTAACCAACTGAACTACCACTCCGTAAGTAATGCTGTGCACTAATTATGAACCGTAGAACGATTTGCAATAAACTAATTAAGTAAGTTGGCGGAGTGGACGGGACTCGAACCCGCGACCCCCGGCGTGACAGGCCGGTATTCTAACCAACTGAACTACCACTCCGCAATGTTGCCATGAAAGACCATTGATTATTAAAACCAACTTCACCATCATTTCGCATTATCACTAAAACTTTCGAATTAGTGTCTTACTTTGTATTACTTTATTTATTCAATTAAACATGTTGGCGGAGTGGACGGGACTCGAACCCGCGACCCCCGGCGTGACAGGCCGGTATTCTAACCAACTGAACTACCACTCCACAGCATTGACATAAGCTATTGCTTATTTCGTGCTTTATATGCGTTATCGAAATAACGAAGTAAAATAGTAAGTCACGCACTATTAAACTACATATAAGGTATGTTTAACTTTTAAAGAAACGTTGGCGGAGTGGACGGGACTCGAACCCGCGACCCCCGGCGTGACAGGCCGGTATTCTAACCAACTGAACTACCACTCCGCATATAACGTCATGACATGTCTTTGATTTATTACAAAGCAAATACATTATCAATCTTCGTCACTTTCTTGATAGGCTACTGATTTTGTCACAAACCAACTGCACTAACATTCCAGCTTTGAATTTCTTTAATTTGTTGCATTGGCGGAGTGGACGGGACTCGAACCCGCGACCCCCGGCGTGACAGGCCGGTATTCTAACCAACTGAACTACCACTCCGCAACAAACAACAACGATAACAATAAGAATTGGCGGAGTGGACGGGACTCGAACCCGCGACCCCCGGCGTGACAGGCCGGTATTCTAACCAACTGAACTACCACTCCGCACCATAACTCTTGCTATCTCGCATCAAGCTAAAGCTCGTTTTTTAACGTTCTCTCGTTTGGTGCGGGGTGGATAATACGTATCCCTCATAGGTGAGTCAACCAGTTTTTCAGTATCATGCTAATATTTTGTTTAAGCGCTGAAAATAACGTCAAATCCCGCAAATATTAGGCAATATAGCTGGCGTGATCGCTATTATTTCCCCTTCCCTTTTTTGTCAGCGGCTTTTTTATCTGCTTTCTTATCTTCTTTGGCAACCTTTGGCTTCTTGGTGCGTAGAAATAACCACATCATTAAGAAACCAATGAGTAAAATAAGTACATTGACCATGATAATGATGATGATCAAGCGAGTATCACTTTCTTCCTGTTGCTGCTGAGCAAGCATCACCTTCGCTTGTTGGGCTCGTTCAAATTGAGCTTCGCGTGCTTTATCTAATTCCACCTGCTCTTTAAGCTGCTGTTTTTTAGCAGGGAGCGTCACCCTGAACTTTAGGGTTTCGAGACTCAACACAAAATCTCGACCCTCTGGCGTTTGTCCGATCACATCCAAGGCAATCTTATAGCGCCCGGGCTCGCTGACATTCTCTAAACGATAGATATGTGTGGGGGCAACTTCACGAATACTGAGCTGCTCTACTGTTTCATCGGGATGAGTAACCTTGATCTGAATGGCTAACTGATCGAGTTTTACGGTGCTTGGATTACTAAAGAGACGTAGCGCATAATGTCCATTGATAGCCGCAGACATTAATTCAGCTTTTACCGGCTTTTTAAGTAGGTACAGCGGACGTGCAGCCTCTCGTTCAAAAACTTTATTGCCCGCCTTAACTAAGATAGTATAGCCACCAGATGGCTTATTAAGATCGAGCATACCCGTGAAGACACCATCCCCCATCCGTTCATCGAAACCGATGCCATCATCTAGGTACTCACCAACAATAAAGGTACCAGCACCGAAGTTTGGGTTATCCTTATCATCCGTCGCACGTAAATAGACTTGAAGCTTGATCAGATCATCCACCTGGCCGAGTGACAGTAACTTATCGTTAAATTCTAAACGCGACGTTAGCTTGATCTCTTCACCAATAAACAGTTGCTCAGGGATAACATCAAGCTTTAAGGTTAACGACGTAGCGAGGCGGATTTCACTACTGGGCAGGATATCTCCAATAATTTGCCACGGACCGATCATCGGCCTAGTGATCTCAATCATATCGCCGCTGTTGCCATCCATCCATTTAACACCATCAACGGCGCGATTAGCATAGAGCTTGCTACCATCAGGGCGTACCAGAATGATCGGCGCAGAGCCGGGTTTACGCTCGATAATAAACACGATTTGTTCGACCGCCTGATCGACACGGAAACGATTTGAAAGTAATTTAATTTTCTGAGCGGCATTGTCGTTCGTCGCCGCGGCGACTTGCAGGTTAAAACCACTGGCCAAACTCAATATCAGACACGCAAGAGCGAATTTCATTATATTATCCTTAAATTAATGGTCGCGGACTTATTGTTCGGGTTCATCTAACCATAAACAACTGCCGCCTTTACTCTTAACGATGCCTAAGCGCTCTTGATGGGCACTCAATTCTTGCTCATTAGCCGCCAGACTTTTCAATGCAAAAGAGCCATCGACCGTTAGCGTGGCGCCCTCTTCTATAGTGTTATCGGCCGCCAGTGATAAATTTAAAGAGGTTTGTCCCCCCGTCATCATTAAATAGACGTCAGCGAGGATCTCGGCATCGAGTAATGCGCCGTGAAGCTCACGCGATGAATTGTCGATGCCATATCGTTTACACAATGCATCGAGGCTGTTTCGCTGTCCAGGATGTATCTGCTTCGCCATGACTAGCGTATCTAAGATACCACTCATCTCGGCAGTTTTGGGAATGCCTTGGCCTAGTAGGTCAAATTCATAGTCCATAAAGCCAACATCAAACGGCGCATTGTGGATCACAAGCTCAGCACCTTTGATGAATTCAATAAAATCGCCACTGATTTGGCCAAATGTTGGTTTATCCCGTAAGAAGGCATCACTAATACCATGAACTTCAAATGCCTCGACATCGACTAACCGACCAGGATTGACGTAAACATGATAGTGGCGTCCCGTAAGGCGACGGTTAATCACTTCGACACAACCGATTTCAATAATCTTGTGATTTAAATATATTGGGCCACCAGCTTGGTTCATACCGGTGGTTTCTGTATCAAGGATGACTTGACGGTGATAAGTGGGCTCGCTCATTTAAATCTCAACTGCATAATTGTCTGGGGATATGGTATCAACTCATCGCGACCTTCGACACTAATTTTCTTTATTTGCACAGGTGTTTGTCGCAACGGGATTAAGCAGAGGTTTGCTTTGTATCGCCCATCGCGGTTTAACAGGCGTTAACGGCCTGACTAATTTCTTAGCCATGATGCAATAAAAAGAACCAAAACTAGGGATGTTATTGCCTAATAAGGACTGTAAATATCTGGTGTAATGCGGCGCGGTCAATAAACTACTATAAACAAGCTTTTGCTGCGCGACGACCTTATAACCTAACACACCAAGCCAATCCTTCACCCGCGATTGAGTAAAGAATCGACCATTGTAGGGATATTTATGACTAAGCTGTGGATTGAGGCTGACCACGCCCAATGGACTAAAAGGATTGAGCCCAACAATCAACACATGACCACCCGGCACCGTGATCCGGTTAACCTCACGCAGTAACTGATGCGGGTTATGGTGAAAATTCAAGGTCAGGGCTAAAATACAGCCATCGACGCTTGATTCCTGAAACGGTAGCCGCGCGGGATCGGCAATAACATCCGCGCCCAGCTCCGACGCTAGATTGATCTGATGGCCAATGATGCAATTACTGGTGTCAAGTTGACCACTAAGTGCACCAATTTTTAGGAGGTGGTACCCAAACATCCGTGCTAACCACGGCTCAATCGCTGACTCTACTTGTTCTTGCACCCATTTCCCCTGGGCTAGCTCTTCCCACGCAGTAGGAGCAAGTACTCGATTGTTATTAAATGCATTTCTATAGAACACAGCTCAACCTTAATCTTTTAGACTGTTATAACTTAGCAAAAAAAAGGCCACCTAAACAGGCAGCCAGTAATTTTTATGAGTTTAAAGCAAAAGATTAAGACATCACCATCAACATTTTTGTCGGATTTTCTAAATATGATTTCCATAGATTACAGAATCGAGCGATGGTACCGCCATCGATCACGCGATGATCTCCAGACCAACTGACTTGCATGATTGAGCGAGCGATTACCTCACCATTGTCATCAAAGCGCGGCAACCGTTGAACTCGACCAAGCGCAACTATCGCCACCTCAGGCTTATTAATGATAGGTGTTGCCGTCGTGCCGCCCAGTGCGCCAATATTTGAAATGGTAATAGTTCCTTTGCTAAGGTCATCCATCGATAGACGCCCCGCACGGGCAGATTCTGTTAGACGCGTCACTTCATTAGCCACCTCAACAATCGAGCGGGCCGCTACATCTTTAATATTCGGCACTAATAGGCCGATTTTACTGTCCACTGCCATACCGATATTGTGGTCACTTAAATAATGAATTTCGCTGGCATCATCATTTAATTGACTATTGAGAATTGGAAACTCTTTAAGCGCTAATGACATTGCTTTAACGAAAAACGGCATCATGGTTAATTTAACACCCTGTTCACTATATTGCTGTTTTAAGCTCAGGCGTAGCGCGATTAAATCCGTCATGTCGATTTCTTCACTGTAGGTAAAGTGTGGAATAGTCGCCACCGAATCGACCATCTGCCGAGCCATAGCCGCTTTAATTCCTTTAATCGGCTCAACATGAGAAACACGCTCATCACTAGGCATTATTACTGCTTTAGTTGCTGTCACCGCAGGTGTTAGCACTGATGCCACGGCTGGCACAGTCACATCCAAATCTTCTTTAAGTACCCGACCATTTTTACCCGAGCCCATCACGCTGGTTAAATCAATATTTCGCTCGCGGGCAATACGTCGCACCGCTGGGCTGGCAATGGCTTTTTTGTTATTGACCGTGACATCAGGCTCTGTGTGGCTTGGCGTGAATACAGGTGGTGTATTGACCACTGCGACGTCTTGCGTGACGACAGCACCTTCCACAGAATAGGCGAATAGTGGCGCATGAACCTTGGCTACTGACCCTTTCTTACAAAATAGTGCAGTAATAACGCCAGTTTCCATCGCGGGAATTTGCACCAGCGCTTTGTCCGTCATCACATCGACTATCGGTTGATCTTCAACAACGTTATCACCGACAGCTACTAACCATTCCACCACTTCACACTCGACAATACCTTCACCGATATCCGGTAAGTCAAATTCCTTGATCTGCTGCGCAGTGTTCGTTGGCTCTGGCTCCTGTTCGGCCTGAGTGGGTTCAATCGCGAACAATGGTGCATGAACTTTAGCTATCTCACCTTTTTGATGATAAAGCTTGGTGATCACGCCGTGGTGCATTGATGGGATTTGTACCAACGCTTTGTCGGTCATCACATCGGCCACTGGTTGATCTTCTTCCACCACATCGCCTTCGGCGACTAGCCATTCAACCAACTCACATTCGATGATGCCTTCACCGATATCGGGTAATAAAAAATCTTGTGCCATTTTAAATCCTTATTTCACAAGGCAGTTTTGCTGCCGTGCTTTTTAAAAGTTAACCGACGCTTTGATCGCTTCGAAAATTTTCAAATGATCCGCTACATATTCTTTTTCTTGGATCAGCGGATACGGCGTATCTAAACCACAAACACGGGCAATCGGCGACTCAAGATGTAAGAAACACCGCTCGCTAATTGCTGCACTTATCTCACCAGCAAAACCACCGGTTAGCGGCGCTTCATGGCTAATGATTAAACGTCCTGTTTTGGTCACCGATTCTGCCACAGTGTCGACGTCCCACGGCAGTAATGTTCTCAGATCAATCACCTCACAAGAAATACCAATCTCTTTAGCCATTTCACTCGCTTGCTCAATATATTCCATTTGAGCGCCCCAACCTAGCAACGTCACGTCGCTGCCGACGCTAACCACTTCGGCCTTCCCGAGCTCTATCTCATAGGCTTCTTCTGGCACTTCACCAATGGAGGCACGGTACAGTCTTTTAGGCTCAAAAAACACCACCGGATTATCATCATTAATACTGGCTAACAGCAGTCCCTTGGCCTGATGAGGATTACGTGGCACCACCACTTTAATTCCAGGTGTTCCCGTGAAATAAGCCTCTGGGGACTGTGAATGATATAAACCTCCAGCGATACCGCCGCCATAAGGCGTTCTAATCACCAACGAACCCACATTAAACTCGTTACCGCTACGGTAACGAAACTTAGCCGTCTCATTAACGATTTGATCGAACGCCGGAAAAATGTAATCCGCAAATTGAATTTCTGCAATAGGTACACTGCCCTGCGCCGCTAGGCCATTGGCAAAACCAATGATACCCTGCTCAGTCAGTGGCGTATTAAAACAGCGTGCCTTTCCATATTTTTCTTGTAAGCCACTGGTAGAACGAAAAACGCCACCGAAATGACCAACATCTTCGCCAAAGCATAATACCTTGTCATTTTTCGCCATCGCAATATCAAGGGCATTGTTAATCGCGTGTAATAGATTCATTTGCGCCATTAGTGCGACTCCTTTGCTGCGGGGTAATGGTCAGGGTATTTCACAATATGCTGTCTTAAATCACCTAACTGTTGTTTCAGGTGCTTAGGTACATCACTATAAACATCGGTCACGAGTTCGCCTAATGTCGGCGGTGCCACTTTTTCTGCCACTTTAAGCGCACTAAGTACCTCTTCGCGATACTTTTCATACAACGCGTCATCTTGTGCTTGCGACCACCAGCCTTGGGCTTCTATCCATGCTTTAAAACGTAATACACCATCTATTTTAGCCCACAGCTCTTCTTCTTCCTTAGAACGATAACCACTAGGATCATCAGAGGTCGAATGCGCGCCGAGGCGATAGCTCATCGCTTCTATTAGTACTGGCTTGTTATGTGCTAACGCGTGTTGGCGTGCTGTTTGAGTGGCGAGTAACACCGCTAAACAATCATTACCGTCGACACGAATGGTTTCAATACCATAACCGACACCGCGCGGTGCTATGCCATCTCCGGCATATTGCTCATCGGTACTAGTCGAGATGGCGTAGCCATTGTTACGACAATAGAATATAGTCGGCGCGTTTAACACCGCCGCCATATTAAGCCCAGCATGGAAGTCTCCTTCGGACGCAGCGCCCTCACCGAAATAACACATGGTAATAGCGTCAAGACCTTGAAGTTTTTGGCCATAGGCGTAACCGCTCGCCTGAGGAATTTGCGTCGCCAATGGTGATGAAATCGTCATGTAGTTGAGCGCTTTTGAGCCGTAATGAATCGGCATCTGACGACCCTTACCAAGGTCCTTACTGTTAGAAAACAGCTGATTCATAAAATTTTCGCTGGTAAAACCACGATAGCGAATAGCCGCATGCTCGCGATATTGCGCCATGATCATATCATCATCGCTCAGTCCAGCGGCGCTGCCGATTATAGAGGCTTCTTCCCCTTTACAGGTCATGTAAAAGCTAACGCGACCCTGGCGCTGTGCGCCAACCATACGCTCATCGAGCACTCGTGTGTAGACCATGGTGTCATAGATACGTTGAGCCAGTGTCTGATCGATATTTGGCATCTGCGCGCCGTCGATCATCACACCATCATCATTTAATACGCGTAATGTCGGGATATTTAAAGCATGACCACCGATAAAAGTCGCTTGATGGATGCTGTTACCCGCATTATTTTCAGGTTTATTCATGATTTTCCTTATTGTTTGGCTTAGGGTCTGTTAATTTTTGCAGCAATTTGTTTGGGTTTTGTACAAGACAGAGCTTATGTGGTGTAGCTGGCTCAATAATAGCTCCTGCAAGGCCACAATCCTCATGCCTTGCTCAGAACACCTCTAGTTGAACAAAATTCAAGCTTAAAAGGTCAACAGACCCTAGTCACTGGGACTAAATTTTATTCTTCATCATGAAAAGTAATAGCGGCTGATACCGACTAAGACTTTAAGTTACCCCTCCACTTTACCTTTACGTCAACTAAGAGACAATGGGTGATCTGTTCTTTAGGCTATATTTGTCTGCGTAAAAAAAAAGGAACTGTAATTATTAATTTACAGTTCCTTTTTTCGTTTGCTTACTCGGTTAGCCCGGCAGTTGCGTAGGCACTACCATTAGCACCGCACGATTACCGTTGGCAACGTTAGCATTGGGAAAGACGATGGCCTCGCCCTCATCAACTATCTTATATTGAGTATTTCCCTCACTCGCGAGCAAGAAGCCCACTGGAAAGCTGGTAAAGTTCACGACATCATCGGCAAAATAGAACTGGAAAATATCCTCAGTTTTATCGATCGCCCGACTGACCTTAAACAAATTAAAATCTGTTTCTTTATAGTCGGCCAGCGCCATATCACCGCCACTCATTAAGGCGTTTAGTGTGTGTTTTACTTCGATGAAACGGGTCATATCATTTTGACCAAAGGGTCTCACCTTGCCCAATTCAACCGTAAAGGCGTCGGCACCAAATTGATCGCTCGAAAAATAACTAAACGTGGTGGTCGGTGAATTCGACAGTAAAATGGTATTAACACCGCTAGCTAACATAATTTGCAATTGCAACGTACTGTACGCGCGACCGTTAAGATAAGGATATACCGAAAATTTCTCATTTTTAGAGCCGCGAATAGCCGTATGAAGATCATAGTGAGTACGCTGACGCCCTTCTCCGCCCTCGATATAGAAACGCTCGACATAACCTTCAAGCTTTTTGGCGCGCACTCGCTCATGATTGATTAAGCCCGGCGCTTTAGAATGCGCACCGCTAAATAATCGATTCATGTTCTCTTGCACAAAGCGCTGACCAATATTCATAGAGGCAGGGTTGCCAAAGACAAACAATACCCTAGTCGTTAGATTAATCTTTTGGGCTAGAATATCGCTAACGAACTCGTTACATAGTTCTATCGGGCCAGTTTCATTGCCGTGAATAGCACAAGACAAAATAATGTCGTGAGACGTTTTTTTCGCTGGCACAAACGTGATGATGCCAGTATCCCAGACTTCAACTTCGGTACCATTATCTAAAGTAAATGCACTCTGTTGCTCGATTGACCATTCATTGGCACGAGTAAAGGCTAAAAAATCTTGTTCGGGGGAATAACCGGCCACACCAGCTCCTAAATAATACACAATTGGTTGAGTAGATTAAGTATACGCCCTTTACGCACGGGTTAACATTGGATAACTTAAAGAAATACTTAATTAAAGCTTATTAAATAAACTATACTCGCTAATACTTTAGTATTTAATAAAGGAGATGCTTATCATTGATTATGATTTATTATGATTTATTAATTGACAGTTGGAACAACACGCTTTCTGTTCTTGCTGAGCTTGCAAAAGTCCCTGCCGCATTAGTGATGAAAGTTGATGACAACGACAAAATTGAAGTGTTCGCTAAAAGCCCAGGAGATCGTAATCCATATCGACTTGGTGAGTCCGAAAAATTAACCGGTTCAGGTCTCTACTGTGAACATGTTATCCAACACCAAACCACGTTAAATATTCCCAATGCTCTGCAAGACACCGATTGGAATGATAATCCTGATGTGGCACAAGGCATTATTGCCTATTTAGGGTTGCCAATTGCTAATGGAGACGAGAGCCCTTTTGGCACATTATGTATTTTAGATAACAAGCAGCACGAATTTTCAGCCTCCACTCTTAAGTTACTTCAAACAATTAAACATAATTTCGAAATTCAATTGAAACTTTTACATCAACAACATATTGATGATGAGAGTCAGCAGCAAGATGAATTAGCCATTTTAATCCGCGCGATTGCTCACGAACTTAACACCCCGCTCGGCGTTGGCATGACAACCGTAAGTGTAATGCAATCACAACTGGACGATATTAAAGTAAAACTTCGCGACAATTCACTTGATAAAGCAAGCCTTAATAGATTTTTAGACACGACGGAAAAGAGCACTACCTTACTGACTAAAAACCTCAATAACATGGCCAAAAGAATCACCACACTTCAGGATTTACTGGCGAATGATAGCTGCTTTGAAAAGAGCCCTTGTGAGCTATATCCTATAATAAATAATGCCGTGGCATCTTTCGATAAAAAACTAACACAATCACATGTTAAGTATCATATAGACGTTGGTAATAGTGCAGGATCTCAAACGATATGTGCGCCGGAGTTACTGCAACAAACACTTCATATTTTATGTCAAAATTCGATAGACCATGGTTTTGACGACCAACCAGACCCGCAGATATACATAGTGTTGAGTGAATATAATAACTTACTTAAAATTCACTACCGTGATAACGGCAAAGGAATATCACCCGAACATCAGTGGCAGATCTTCACCCCTTTTTACACCACCAAGCAGTCAGCAAGCTGTAGTGGGCTAGGTCTAAGCATTGCGAAACGAATTGTAACCCAACAATTGGGGGGCGAGATAATCGTACAGCCAGCAAAAATAGGGTGTAGTTTCACCATTAGTCTGACGAAAACTTGATCAGATCTAAATCACTTAAGAATCGAAATCTAATAGTGAAACTGGCACGCTTGTATTTGAATATAAAGAAAGTTAGCGCCCGTTCGAGAAGGTAAACAAATAGCCTGACTCAGCGTGTTCACTCTTAGCGACAGAGCTAACGAAAATACGGTTTTCTAATAACCCTAATAAACTGTAAAGCGTCATTAAAAATAGAAACCATCACTTTGAATTTATAGGTTATTTTAGCAGTTTTAACCATTAACCTCTGAATGTTAAAAATTAATTTTGGAGAATTATTGGAAACAGGTGAGCACAATGGATCTAAAAAAATTATTTTTATGATGGATTTATTATGCGGTTTGGAATGATGGCAGCATGGTTGTTATTGATATTTTTAACTACCGGATTGAGCTAACAAGTTTTATTACTTTAGGTTTCCTATGATTGAAGGTGCCATTTGAGCTAGAAAGCTCAACATTGAATTGTTTTGTTTTTTCTTCTTTTACCCCAATTGCTGAATTAATAAAAATGTATTTAGCAAAATAATTAATGTTTACAGCTAAATTTCCTATTGAGTATCTATGTCAATCTATGCATACCAATAACGGAGAACTCCATTGACTAAAATTCACTACTTTACTTTTGTAATAATTGTTGCAATCTTCGGCTTGAGTGCTCAAGCCAGCATACGTGAAATTGTAGGTCACAACACCACTGAACAATTGGTATTGGCTCAGAAACGGTTAACACATTGGATGCGATATACTCTCGAGTGGAGTAGCAAACTACTAAGTCATTCTATCGACGATATAAACCGTGAATCTAATCGCTTAAATTCCGACAATGTCATGGGCGACTATACACCGGAACAGACTCCTGAATCAGTTATCAACGCAGCTCCCCCGATATCGTTGTTTTACAATAGTGGGCAAAAACCCAAAGCTTGGACTAACCAACAAGGGCGGGCTCAAGGATTTGCCTTCGATGTAGCGGCAGCGATTCTAACTCAGGCAAAAATTAAATTTATTGCCAAAGGAGTTCCGTTTAATCGCGGCTTAAAGCAGACCAAACAATGTAATGGCTTAATGACCGGGGTATTTAAGACCAAAGAAAGGCAAAAGAGCTTAAGTTACTCATTGCCTATAGTACCAGATAAAGCGGTGGTTATTACCCGAGCCGATTCTACCTTTGAATATAAAAAAATGAGTGACTTAAACGGTAAGCGCATTGCCTACTTACGTGGTGCCGCTTTTGGCGATGAGTTTGAACAGGCCGTTGGTCAATTTAAGGCAGCGACGCTGCAGCAGCCAGCGACAATGCTAAAATTGTTACTAAAAGGTCGAGTGGACGTGGTGATTTTAAATCCCGGACGTGCGACTGTTGAATATGCGGCACTGGACGCTGGCATTTATATGAATCAATTAAAAATTGCACCAACACAGCTGGCGCAAGTGGACAATTACCTAGTATTTTGCAATCAACAGCACAAAAAAAATCAACCGATGTTACGGCGAATAAACTCCGCAATCACCACGCTAAAACAAAGTGGCCGTTTCGACCAAATAATGGCTGCATATTGATATTAGACTATCAAGCGAGGAGACCTAACAGCTATTCAAACTCGATGCGGTCAACTAACTCAAAGATTGAGTTAGTTGACCGCTTTAGTGGGTTCGTAAGGTAAATATCAAGGGCATTACAACAGACCATCCACTATGGCTATTTTATTTCTAACGATTTTCGGAACTGCATGGGAGAAATCCCAAACCTACTCTTGAATGCGCTAGATAAACTGCTCTGATGGCTAAAGCCAACTTCGGTGGCTATTTCAATAATAGAAAGCTCAGTAGTGTTTATTAAGCTATGAGCTCGTGTTAAGCGTTCATCTCTGATGTATCTATTTAATGACTTTTTAAACAAGTACTTAAAGCCATAGTATAATTTATTTCGATTCATTCCTATCATTGCACAAATTTCCCGAGTTGATGGTATTTGGGCTAAATTATTGAGAATAATCTTATGTGCCAATTTGATGGCTGCTTCATCACGTTGTCCTAACTTAATTGCTAATGGATATTTTGGTGTGGGTTGTAGTATCTGATCGAGTGCAGTACAGACCAGCTCGTCAGTCTTTGCTTTTGCATAAGAGAGATAAAATAGATCGCTTAAATTTATAGTGAGGAGGTTGGTGACCATCAAATTCAAATTATGATCCAATGAAAATTCTTTAAAAATAGTCTTTTGTGGCGATTTATCTAATAATTCTGCTAGGGTCTTTTCCTCTGACAGGCTTGGTGTTGGAATTAAATTGGTTAAGTACCGCTTGCTAAAAGAGATGGTAACCCACACCAATGGTGTGTTTGCTGGAATATTCTCATGCACCAAAGTGCTGGCTTGGTGATTGATCAATCGCCAAGCCAGCTCAGTCAGATTGAGGGGGGCTTTTTCGCCAAAATTAATAGTCATATCTAAGTCGAGGCTAAAATTCAATCGCACACGGTCGCCATCATCGACTTTAAATAAGCGAGGACTGAAAAAGCTGCAATTAACCATAAGCAGTGACACGCAATCACCAAAATTTATGACTTCAACACTTCCTGTACCAATATCAACGGGAAGTTTAAATAAATAGCTTGAGTTCGCACCACTGTTAATGACCTTGCTCGGTATGACTTCGCGGCCAAAGATGGCGCTGCTAGTCGTCTGGAGATTATGCCAGTGTAAAGTAGTTGGTTTATTTTCGATCACTTTGTATCCCTACGCTATAAATGGCGATATTTAAGCTTAAATCCTTTAAATTTAATTAGCTACATAAAAAATAAAGATCGATAACTCGCGCTTCACCTTTGAGTTAATAATGTAGCTCAAAGATGAATACCAAAGACTTCACAGGCCGTTTTAACATTATACTCTCTTGCAATATCTTGATTACTTCAAACTACCTAGGGAGTCCGAAACAAAGAAAACTGTGCCTTTTGTTAGTATTTGCTTTTGCATTCAATACGTTTAATTCGCACTTTTAACTCTTTTATTTTGATCTGCTCTGGAGTTAAAATCGTGGATTGATCTGCGATAAAGTTACGCTCTTTCTAAAGTTGACGAACCTATTTCCTATCGATGATTTACTGACTCCTACGGCCTCTGAAGTTCACTACTAGAGTATTCTCCGACAACTAACTGGGCTGAGTAAGTTAGTATTCATTGCTTTGCCGATTACTGATGGGGTGCATGTTAACACCTCTATTTTGGTGACCAAAATTACTGTACCACTATAGTGGCACCAATAACGAAATAACGAAATAACGAAATAACGAAATAACGAAATTCTAGCCTTGATCGGATAACATTGACGACATTTACGACAAAATAGGCTAAGCCGTAATTAATTTCCTACTAATTTTTCAACTCGGTGTTTTATGATGAATCCCTCACAAAACAGCAGGAATTAAAGCAAATCAAAACCAGCACTTAACGTCACTCTCGCCATTGGCGAAGTTCTGAACATTAATGGCGATGCAGCCTCGACCATTTCTTTACCTCATTACAAATATACTATAGACTTCTAGACATCTAAAATAAGTAATAAGGTTTACTCATGAGCACACAAATTGAAACGGCAACATTCGGCGGCGGTTGCTTTTGGGGCGTGGAAGCCATTTTTCGTCAGCAAGGCGGTGTCATTGAGGCTTTTTCCGGGTATGAAGGCGGCGAACAAGATAATCCAACATATAAGCAAGTATGTAGCGGTACAACAGGTCATGCCGAAGTCGTTGAAGTGTCTTTTGATGCCAAGCTTATCAGCTATGAAAAGTTACTCGATGTATTCTTCAGCAATCATAATCCCACTGAGCTAAATCGTCAGGGCGTCGATATTGGTAGTCAATATCGAAGCGCCATTTTTTATCATTCGGCGGAGCAAGAAGCGGCAGCTCACGCTGCTATCTTAGCGTTAAGCCACAGCGACCGTTTGGGTGGTAAAAAAATAGTAACAGAGGTTTCCCAAGCCACTACATTTTACAAAGCAGAAGAGTATCATCAGGATTACTTAACTAAAAATGGCCTCGGCAGTTGTCATATTTAGTATTTTTGCTTGCTAAAAATCACTAAGGCTTAACAAGATGAGCGATAAGGTCGAGCTATATTTATTACCCGGCACCATGTGTGATGAACGCTTGTGGCAACGAGTAATTGATAAATTAGATTCACGCTACGTTGCTCATTATATAGATTTACCGTTAGCAGATAGCATCGAAAAAATCGTATCTCAATTAAGGGCGCAGCTACCAGATCAGCCAATTCATCTATTGGGGTTCTCACTAGGGGGCTATATAGCGGCACAATATGCCCTCACCTTCCCTGAGCGGGTTGAGCGATTAATGATCTTAGCCAACAGTCCCGCCAAACTGCCGACATTTGAAATTAAGATGCGAAAGCTGGCACTCGACATCGCAAATAAACACGGCTACGGCGGCATTTTTAACGCCAAGATTAAACAATTGCTTGCGCCACAACATCACGATAGCGCGCAGATAGTTGATTTAATTAAGGCGATGGATAAGCGTGGCGGTCATGAAAAGTTCGTCAGCCAGATCAGCGGCACTACCCATCGCGAAGATCTCACCGCACAGCTGTCTGCCTTAAACAAACCGACAAGGTTTGTATTTGGTCATGACGATAGGTTGGTTAATAAAGCCCGATTACTCGGCTTAGATGCCAGTCAAGTTGATACAAGCGTTATCGCAAATTGCGGCCACATGATTACGCTAGAACAACCCGATGCAGTGGTAAGCAACATTGAGCAGTTCTTTTAAATCTGTTCAAATAACTGTGCAGCCGTGTTGGCGCTATTATTCGCCACTCGCTGCTGGTAATCGACACTTTGCATTTCTGTTAGTCGGCTATATGTTCGTGCAAATTGCGCCGCCACTCGGCCACCTTGATAAAGTGATAACATCGGAATATCACTACTAATCACCACTAATTTATTGCGATCATAAAACTCATCAACCAGCGCGATAAGCCGCCGTGCACAATCATCGAGCTGACCCACTTCTATATCGCTCGCTGGTGTAATGAGATAGTTGGTGTCGCCATCCTCCGTGCCCTTCACTTGCTTAAATTGTTCAACTTTACCACCAAGTTGCACTACATCGCTAAGCACTAGAATATCGTAACTGTCCGCTAACAGAATATAATCATTTTGCGAGCGAGGCCCATCACACAGCGCAAAAAAATCAAACCAAATCGTTTTTTTGTTATGGCCTTTAACTAACAGTTCACGGTTAAATAAGTTGATGCTAGACGGGATACACTGGTCTAGATTATGGCGCTGTAAGTAGTCAATAAAATCCGCACTGCGTGGTTTGAAATATACCCAATTGTATTGCGTAAAAGTAGTGCGGTAATCGAGTTCACCGTCGAGTGAATAGTATTCCAAGTGTTGTTTAATCAATGTTATCGTTGGCAGAAATCGGTCTCGAGCCAGTCCACCAGCATAAAGCTCGTCAGGCGCCGTATTTGAGGTGGCAACAATCATCACTCGATGTCGATGAAGTGCATTGAAAATCCCCCCCAACAGCATCGCATCGGCAATATCATTGACAAAGAACTCATCAAAACAGATCACCCGAGCTTGGCTCGCTAATTCACGCGCAATGTGTTCTAACGGATTAACAGTCCCCTGAATTTGCTTAAGTTTCTGGTGAATTAAGAACATAAAGTGATGAAAATGCAGTCTTAACTTGCTTTTCGTTGCCAGTGACTCAAAAAACATGTCCATCAACAATGTTTTTCCGCGCCCCACTCGTCCGTGAAGATAAAGGCCATGGCAAGGTAAATGCCCCGATATCGCCGCTGAGCGCAATTCAAGCAGAGTCACAGCTTGTTGCTGAAGTGGATCAGCAACGAGATTACCTTGCGTCAACAATGACTGATAGTTTTCGGTTAGTGTTTTAGACATCAAGAAACGGTATAAAAAATGGTGACCGCATTATAACGGCCACCAATAGGATATTTCAATTGGTGATTATCGGTCAGGCAGTAATTTACAATCTAAGATCGACATCGTCTTTGTCAAAAGCATTCTTTAAATCATACAACAAGCCCTCGGGCTTTAGGTAGCTACGCACCTGCTGCTGACCCAATGCAATAAACTCTTTATGGGCTACCGCTAAGATAACCGCATCATAGCAGGTGGTTTGGGGCTTATCAATTAAGGCCAAGCCATACTCATGTTGGGCCTGCGCTGAATCGGCGCGCGGATCGTAGATATCGACATTAACATCGTATTCTTTAAGCGCGTTGGCAACATCAACAACTCGAGTGTTACGTAAGTCAGGGCAGTTCTCTTTAAAGGTTAGCCCTAGAATTAGTATGTTCGCGTCAACGACCTGTAATTTCTTACGGATCATCGCCTTGATCAAACACGTCACCACGTATTTCCCCATGTTGTCATTAATTCTTCGTCCCGCCAAAATAACCTGCGGATGATAACCAATGGATTGTGCCTTATGAGTTAAATAGTAAGGATCGACCCCTATACAATGCCCTCCCACCAGGCCCGGCCTAAACGCGAGAAAGTTCCATTTTGTCCCAGCGGCCTTCAACACCTCTTCCGTATCAATTCCGAGCTTATTAAAGATAATGGCTAATTCATTCACTAAAGCAATGTTGAGGTCGCGCTGAGTATTTTCTATTACCTTAGCTGCTTCAGCGACTCTAATGGAGCTCGCTTTGTAGGTGCCCGCAATTATGACTTTGTTATATAGCGCATCGACAAAGTCTGCGATCTTAGGTGTCGAACCGGAAGTGACTTTTAAGATATCAATAACTCGATGTTCTTTATCACCGGGGTTGATCCGTTCAGGGCTATAGCCCGCATAGAAATCTTGATTAAAGACCAAATTAGCGTGCTTCTCCAACGTAGGAATACATACCTCTTCTGTGGCCCCAGGATAGACGGTCGACTCATAGATCACCACATCCCCTTCGCTCAAGACCTTAGCGATCGCCTCACTAGCTTTGATCAATGGCGTTAAATCCGGCTGCTTGCTATCGGTGATGGGGGTCGGCACAGTGACAATGTAAACATTGGCATCTTTTAACTGTGCCAACTCACTGGTAAATATTAGCGCACTGGACTCATCTAACTCGTTCTTTGATATCTCTAATGTCTGATCGTATCCATCATTCAATTGCTGTATTCGTTGAGAGTTAATGTCGAAGCCTATGGTCTTATAGTGATGACTAAACGCCACAGCTAACGGTAAACCGACATAGCCTAATCCAATAATTGCGACTCTTACATCCTGTAAACTTGTACTCATTGCGCTCTTTACCTATTAATTAGTTACTATTAATTAATAGCAGGCGTTGGGCACTTTTGCTGAAAATCTATCAATATTGTTTTCTGAGTCTATACTTATTTTAGATTGCTAAGTGTCATATGTCGCTTAAATCGTTAATCGCAAATCATAAAACGCCAAAATGGGGTTTTATGATAAGGAGTTAAATGAACGTTCAACGAAAAATCAGTGATACCCCCTATGATTCCCGAGTAGACCTATGGCTGTTGATACTCTTCTCACTGAGCATTAGCGGCGCAACTACATGGTTGATTTCATTAGAAGGTACGTATACCGTAAAAGGTATAGTGTTTGGTATCACCTTATTAATATTTAATATTATCTTGCCATTGTGGCTACTCTTCCGATGCAACTATAGAGTCAATACCGCCAGTAATACACTTGATATAAAGTTTGGCCCTATTAGTTGGAATATCCCGTTCGATAGCATTTCACAGGTCAGTGATAGTAATGAACTCAACTTTAGCCCTGCACTGTCGATAGCCCGCTTGAAGATAGTCTATGGTAAGAATAGAAGCATTCTCATTTCCCCCAAAGAGTTAGAAAAATTCAGCCAGGAATTAAGAGCTCAGCTCAAGCCGCACCTAGCCCCATGAGAAGAGCATCAATTAAGGCGGTACATCTCACTTTTGAATAGCACCACTGCTCAAATCAATTAAAAGTTAAATTAAACTAGTAACCACACGGATGGTTAGGTAAAATATGCCGCTATTTTTGCGCGCAGTTAAGAGATTTTTATGGCCAAGAAACTATTGATTAAAACTTGGGGTTGTCAGATGAACGAATACGATTCATCGAAAATTGGCGATCTGTTAGATGATTCTATGGGTTACGAGTTAACCGAAGATGCCGAGGAGGCAGATGTACTATTGCTCAACACCTGCTCTATTCGTGAGAAGGCCCAAGAGAAAGTATTCCATCAGCTTGGCCGTTGGAAAAACCTTAAGGAGCTAAAGCCCGGCACGATCATTGGTGTTGGTGGCTGTGTAGCCTCTCAAGAAGGTAAAGCGATTCGCCAACGTGCGCCATTCGTTGACTTAGTCTTTGGCCCACAAACGCTACACCGTTTGCCGGAAATGATTGCACAGATCAAGGCTGGCGAAAAAGCAGTGGTCGATGTTAGTTTTCCTGAAATAGAAAAGTTTGACAACTTACCAGAACCTAGAGCCGATGGCGTGACCGCATTTGTCTCAGTGATGGAAGGCTGTAGTAAATACTGTAGTTTCTGCGTAGTACCTTATACACGTGGTGAAGAAGTGTCGCGCCCGATGGATGATGTCCTTTACGAAGTTGCCCAACTTGCTGAACAAGGGGTACGTGAAGTCAACTTACTCGGTCAAAACGTTAACGCTTATCGTGGCGCAACCCATGATGATGATATCTGTGACTTTGCGACATTGATCCGCTTAATTGCTTCAATCGATGGCATCGACCGTATTCGCTATACCACCAGTCACCCGGTCGAATTCACTCGCGCACTCATTGACGTTTATGCCGATGTTCCTGAGTTGGTTGATCATTTACACCTTCCGGTACAATCAGGCTCTGATCGCATTCTAAATTTGATGAAGCGTAATCATATGGCGATCGAGTTTAAGAAAACCGTTAGAGAGCTACGTAAAGTCCGCCCTAATATCGCAATGAGCAGTGATTTTATTATCGGTTTCCCTGGCGAGTCTGATGAAGACTTCGAAGCAACGATGAACCTTATCAAAGAAATTGATTTTGATATGAGTTTTAGCTTTATCTATAGCGCGCGTCCAGGAACACCTGCGGCAGATTTACCCGATGATGTTACTATGGATGCCAAGAAACAACGGCTATACATTTTACAAGATCGTATTAATCAGCAAGCCTTGCTTCACGCGCGCCATATGCTAAATACCACTCAGCGTATTTTAGTTGAGGGGCCATCGAAGAAAAACCCAATGGAACTACGTGGCCGTACCGAGAATAACCGTGTAGTGAATTTCGAAGGACCACACTCTTTAATTGGTGGCTTTGCCGATGTTAAGATAGTCGATGTGTTTACTAATTCGCTACGTGGTGACTTTATTCACGGCGAAGATCAGATGGGTCTTCGTATTGAGACATCACCGGCTTCTATTTTAGCCAAGCACAATGAAGCCATTGATAACAATGGCGTTGGCACTTACACGCCGTAATTATTGCCTACGACAAGGACACCAGTTACTTGAGCAAAAATATACTTACGATTGATTGCTATTTAGAGCCTGCAACCCAGGATCGAATTGCCAATCTATGTGGTCCCTTTGACGACAATTTGAAACAGATTGAACGTCGAATGGGCGTCGAAATACGTTACAGAGATAACTTGTTTCAAGTCATTGGACGACCTGAGATCGCCAAGCCAGTCAGTGATCTGCTGCGCGATCTTTACCTTGAGACGCAACCGGTCAAAGGAGTGGTCAAGGACATCGAACCACAACTCGTTCACTTGGCTATCGAAGGCTGTAAGGCATTAGAACAACCCCAACCGAGTCACGGAAAAGAGATTTATATCAAGACCCGCAAGGGGATCATTAAGCCACGTAACCCAAATCAACAAGATTATGTGGCCAATATCCATAAGCATGACATTACATTCGGTGTGGGCCCTGCGGGTACGGGTAAGACCTATCTTGCAGTCGCTTGTGCTGTTGACGCATTAGAGCGCCAAGAGGTACGCCGTATATTGCTGACGCGACCTGCCGTTGAAGCTGGCGAGAAGCTCGGTTTTTTACCCGGTGATTTGAGTCAGAAAGTCGATCCTTACTTGCGTCCTCTTTATGATGCATTGTTTGAAATGCTCGGTTTTGAGAAAGTTGAAAAACTTATCGAGAAAAAGGTCATTGAAGTGGCACCACTAGCCTACATGCGTGGTCGTACCCTTAACGATGCGTTCATCATATTGGATGAATCGCAAAACACCACTGCCGAACAAATGAAAATGTTTTTAACCCGTATTGGCTTTAATTCTAAGGCGATTATCACCGGTGATATCACACAGGTCGATTTACCGCGACATATCACCAGCGGCTTACGCCAAGCAATAGAAGTGTTGAGCGATCTCGACTCTATTAGTTTTAATTTTTTCCAGTCTGGCGATATTGTGCGCCATCAAGTGGTTGCCAAGGTTGTCGATGCCTATCAATTATTTGATGAAAAGCAACAGCGAGCGCAGGCTGAAAAAAAAGCCAACCAACAAGCACTAAACGAGCAACGCAATGATTGATTTAGACCTGCAAATCGCTTGTAACGAGCAAGACTTGCCAACAAGCCAACAATTTGAGCAATGGTTAGCCGCGGTACTCGACAGTCGAAAACCTGACGCTGAGGTGACGATTCGCTTGGTGGAATGCGACGAAAGCCAACATTTAAATTTTGAATATCGCGGTAAAGACAAGCCAACCAATGTGTTGTCGTTTGAATTTGACGCGCCGCCGATGATTGAATTACCGCTGTTAGGCGATTTAGTGATTTGTAAAGAAATCATCGAGCGGGAAGCTCTAGAGCAGCAAAAAGCGTTAAATGATCATTGGGCGCATATGGTGGTTCATGGCACGCTGCATTTACTTGGCTACGACCATATCATTAGTGAAGAAGCTCTTGTAATGGAAACGTTAGAAAAACAAATTTTAACGACCTTAGGCATTGACGATCCCTATCGTGACGATCTAGTATAAATTAAAAAAGTGAAGGAATTTTAAACAATAATGAGTGAAGATAAACCTCCCAGTAGTCAGTCAACTAATAAAAGTTGGTTAGAACGCTTAGGACAAATGTTTCAAACAGAGCCGCAAAACCAAGAAGAGTTAGTTGAATTTATTCAGGTTGCCGGAGATCGAGATCTCATCGATCAATACACCAAAGACATGATCCACGGTGTATTAAACGTATCACGAAAACGTGTTCGGGACATCATGATCCCACGTTCGCAAATCGTGGTATTAGAAAAAGACCAGAGCATCGAGCAAGCGGTGAAGATTATTATTGAGTCTTCCCATTCACGATTCCCCGTTATCAATGAAGACAAAGATAATGTCGAAGGAATGCTGCTGGCCAAAGACATTATTCCATTGACGATCAATGGCGATGCCAGTCAATCGTCGATTAGTCAAATAATTCGTCCCTGCGTTATCGTGCCAGAGAGCAAGAAAGTTGACGTACTGCTACGTGAGTTTCGCGCTAAGCGTTATCACATGGCGGTAGTTGTCGATGAATATGGTGGCGTATCTGGCCTTGTTACTATCGAAGATATTCTCGAAGAAATAGTTGGCGAAATTGAAGATGAATTTGCCATTGATGAAGAAGTCACTGAAGATATCAAAAAGGTTGGAAAACAGCTTTATTCAATCCAAGCACTCACCACACTCGAAGATTTTAATCAGTATTTTCAAACGAAATACGATAAGTCTGAAGTCGATACTATCGGTGGTCTTGTCACCAAAGCCTTTGGTCATTTACCTGGACGTGGTGAAGAAATAAACCTCGATGGTTATCAATTCAAGGTCAGTAACGCTGACTCTCGTCGTCTTGTTCAGCTGCAAGTTAAAGTACCCTCGGTGCAAACACAGAGCTAGAACGTAAGGACCTTATACATCATGACTCAAGTTGACACAGGTAACGCTTTATCTAAGCGTTACCTGATTCTACATCTCCTCGTTGCTGTTTGTGCCGGGGGGCTGAGCCATTTAAGCTTTGCGCCCTTTGAATTTCAATTCATCGCACCAATCGCTATCGCCATACTCTACGGCCAACTGACGCTGCTAAAATCACTGTCTATTAAAAACGTGATTTATCTCGGCCTAAGTTTTGGTTTTGGATTATTTATTAGCGGCCTGCGTTGGGTTCATGTGTCCTTAGATACCTTTGGCGGCTTGCCGCTAGCAGTCACGCTAGGATTAGTAATTTTCCTAGCGCTCTACTTAGCGCTTTACTCTGCACTGGCCGCCTATGCCTTTGCTAAGCTAAAACGACAAACCCATGCGTTTAATGCCTTGCTATTCGCTGCACTGTGGTGTTTAAGTGAGTATTGTCGTGGCGAAATATTAACCGGCTTTCCTTGGTTATGGCTCGGTTATAGTCAAACCAGCGGCATAATCAGCCAAGCAGCAGCCAGTGTTGGCGTGTTGGGTCTTAGTTTCATTCTTGTCTTAATGGCGGCGCTAACGGTTAACCTGATCCAAGCATGGCGTAGCAATCTTACGTTGTTATTGCTCTGTGTTGGTGCTGTCTACGGTTTAACCACCATCAACACCATCAAGCCCAACGGCGAAGTCACTACACTGGCACTGATTCAAGGAAATATCGAACAGAGTGCTAAGTGGCAACAAGAAGCCATGTGGCCAACGATTAGTCGTTATATGGAACTGACACGGCAGAACTTTGACGCCGATATCATTATCTGGCCCGAGGCTGCTATGCCGGCGGTTGAAGCGTGGATTGAGGATTACTTACACGGTATTGACCAAGAAGCCTTGCGCCATCAGAGCGCCGTAGTAACAGGTGTTATATCGAGAGAGTCTATCGTCGATGGCAATCAAGTACAGCAAAAGCACTACAACGCGCTGATAACCTTGGGTCAGCACACCGCGCTACCGCACGATGACGCCCGCTACAAAGATCGCCACAGCAATCGCTATTACAAACATCAACTACTACCCATCGGTGAGTTCGTGCCCTTTGAAGAGATATTAAGGCCACTAGCGCCACTGTTTAATTTACCACAATCATCCTTTACTCGTGGGGATGCGGTGCAACCAAACCTTAGTGCCAAAGGCGTCAACCTGGCACCCGCAATCTGTTATGAGATTGCCTTTAGTGAATTGGTTCGCCAAAATGTCACTCCCGATACCGATTTTATTTTAACGGTATCAAACGACGCCTGGTTTGGCCGCTCAATTGGCCCTCATCAGCATATGCAGTTAGCACAAATGCGCGCGATTGAAGTCGGCCGTCCCGTTGTGCGGGTGACCAATAATGGCATCACGGCGGTGGTTGATAGCCAAGGTAAAATCGTCGCCAAGCTTAATCAATTTGAAGAAGCGGTGCTACGAACTGAGGTCACCAGCGTTAGTGGCCTAACTTATTTTTATCGTTATGGCCACGCCCCGGTATTATGGCTTAGCGCCCTGCTCTTTGCTCTAGCGCTCTATTTAAAGCGCCGAGCTAAGGATTAAACGGCGCACGCGTATAGCCTTCGCCGTTACAATCTATGCATTTTCCGATCTCTTGAGGATGATAAATTGATACTTGCTGGCTGCACTCATTACACACGAATTGCCCAAGGCCAACGATATCACCGCTATGATATTTCCCCTGATGCTTAAAGTCTTCTTGCAGCTCAAGCCACTCCAATTGACTCTTATCGGTGATCGCCACCAGCCATGACCATATTGTATCTTCAACCGCTAATTGCTGCGGTTCGCGCAGTGGATTGTCCTGTCTGTCTATCGATTGCGCATAGATCTTCAAATCGACTTTTAGCTGCATCTCAATCTCGTTAAGCTGCGCCGTGCTAATTTCATTGTTAAAGCGATACGCATGCATTCCATGGGTAATGAGTTGCTCTATACCCTCGGTGGTCCCCTTCTCTTGCCACCGGCGTTGGAGTGATAGCAGGAGTTTATGATATCCAGACTTAAATATTGCGCGATTGTTAGCCATATTAACGCTCCTTTTTTAAAAAACTCTTTAACTAGTGCAACAAAGTATTGTTGCTTGATGCCTAGCTGCGGTATCCTATGCGGATCATAATTTAATATAACCGAAGCATCTTAAGCATAGTCGTATTTAACGCGGCTGCCATTGAGATAGCTCAAAGTATATTACTAAACATTTATTAACACTCTATTTAAGATAGACCTAGGTTTAATTGCATGCAAGAGCAGTACACTCCCTCACAAATAGAAACTCAAGCGCAGAAGTTTTGGGTTGATTCAGATACCTTTAAAGCGGTAGAGAAAGAAGATCAAGAAAAGTTCTACTGTCTTTCTATGTTTCCCTACCCAAGTGGCCGCCTACACATGGGCCATGTGCGTAACTACACTATCGGCGATGTTGTCTCTCGTTATCAGCGCATGCAAGGAAAAAACGTGCTACAGCCAATGGGTTGGGATGCTTTTGGTCTACCGGCAGAAAATGCGGCAATTAACCACAAAACCGCACCGGCGAAATGGACCTATGAAAACATTGATTACATGAACGATCAATTGCGCGCGCTAGGGTTTGGTTATGATTGGGATCGTGAGCTAGCGACTTGTAAGCCAGATTATTATCGCTGGGAGCAATGGTTCTTCACCGAGCTGTACAAGAAAGATATGGTGTACAAGAAGACCTCTGCGGTTAACTGGTGTCCAAATGACCAAACGGTATTAGCCAATGAGCAAGTTATTGATGGACAGTGTTGGCGCTGTGATACCACGGTGGAACGTAAAGAAATCCCACAATGGTTCATACGTATTACTAAATACGCACAAGAGTTACTCGATGACTTAGATGAATTAGACCAATGGCCTGAAAAAGTTAAGACCATGCAGCGTAACTGGATCGGTCGTTCTGAAGGCTGTGATTTAAGCTTTGAGCTTAAAGACCGTCAAGACAAGTTAGAAGTTTACACTACACGTCCAGACACTCTTATGGGGGTGACCTATGTGGGCGTTGCTGCGCAGCATCCGCTCGCACTAGAAGCCGCTAAAACCAACAGTGATATCGCCGCATTTGTCGAAGAATGTAAGACCACTAAAGTGGCTGAAGCTGACTTAGCGACCATGGAAAAGAAAGGAATCGCGACTGGTTTTTTAGCTATTCACCCGTTAACAGGCCGTGAAGTGCCGGTATGGATTGCCAACTTTGTACTTGCCGATTACGGCTCAGGCGCTGTAATGGCAGTGCCGGGTCATGATCAACGTGACTATGAGTTTGCGACTAAGTATGGTCTTGATATCGAAGCGGTCATTCATGCGAGCGATAGCGAAGAAAAGACTGTTGATATTTCAAGTGAAGCCTTCGCCGAAAAAGGCGTGCTGTTTAATTCACTACAGTTTGATGGA
>Ga0209395_1002176_pt1 | contig 26254 bp, 24 predicted proteins | sample GOMGulsemesocosm_3_FD_184635 | JGI IMG/M metagenome (GOLD analysis project Ga0209395, IMG submission 184635) | Methane-oxidizing microbial communities from mesocosms in the Gulf of Mexico - GOM9D Gulf of Mexico (SPAdes) (version 2) | ecosystem: Environmental > Aquatic > Marine > Cold seeps... | reverse complement strand
AATAAAGGACACCTCCAGGACGGAGATGAGAAGCAGGTTAGGATGACTTGTTAGGCTAGGATTGCCAAAGGAACAACTCAAAGGATTGGGGAAAAGTAAATCACCTAAAGGATTAGGTAAATGTCTAAGTGCAGGGAGCACAATCAGTTCAAGGATATGAGCTATTACGACAACGTAAAAGGGCTGCACTAGTTACTAGTGCAGCCCTTTTCTTTGTCTAAAATTTAGATTTTATATAAACAAAACCTATCACTTCACGTTAGAAGCTAACGTTTTCACCGCCTTGATTTTTAACGGCTTCGGTTAATACTTGCGATAATTCTTGCTGAGTACGGTTATCAATCCATACATCATTGATAAATGCAAAATGATGGCCATTGGCTTTTGTTGCTACCCATAGCTGGTGTAATGGCGCTTGTTTGTTCAAAATGATTTGCGAGCCATCACGACAGTATAAAGTCAAAATACTATTGCTGTTTTCATAATCGAGTTCAACATCACTGTCATCAATGATCTCTTCAAAGCTTATTAATAGTTCATCAACCTGTTGGTGGAATTCTGAATCTGTCATTTTTTATTAATCCTATTGCTTTTAATTTTGTCAGTGCGATTATAAGGGATAGAATTAATTTATCATTGAGTCGGTTATGAGCCAAGTAAGAAAAACAACATTTATTACATTAGCCTTTATATTTAGCGCTGGTTTACTCAGTGGTTGTGGTATTTCAGGTCCTTTATATGCACCTGGCACGGGACCCGATGCCAAGAAAGCCAAACAAGTTCAGGTAACAACACCGACTACCGACAGTGCGGATAGTAGTGTGGATAGTGATGACGCAGCTGGCAAGACGCTAAGTAGCGACCCAGAATAAACATAACATTGTCACATGATGTGCAGTGAGTGAGTTAGTTTACGAATTAAAAGAAAAGGAATAGAGCATTGGATTACTTTAATTATCAGGATGATGGCCAGTTATTTGCGGAGCAATGTGCTGTTGCAGACGTAGCGGAAAAATTTGGTACGCCAACGTATGTCTACAGCCGTGCGACGATTGAACGTCATTGGCATGCATTTAATGATGCTGCTGGTGAGCATCCGCATTTGGTTTGTTATGCCGTAAAAGCTAATTCAAATATTGCTGTGTTAAATGTGATGGCACGTTTGGGCTCGGGTTTTGATATTGTTTCTGGCGGTGAGTTATTACGGGTGATTGCGGCCGGTGGTGATCCAAGTAAAATTGTATTCTCTGGTGTCGGTAAAACGGTAGCCGAAATTAATTTAGCGCTCGATCATCAGATTCATTGTTTTAATGTTGAATCGACGCCTGAACTGGAACGTATTAATGATGTTGCGATGGGGCGTGGTGTGCAAGCGCCTGTGTCTATTCGCGTGAATCCTAACATTGATGCGGGTACCCATCCTTATATTTCTACCGGTTTAAAAGAAAATAAATTTGGTATCGATATTGATTTAGCTGAAGGCGTTTATCAAGCTGCGAATAAAATGCCGGGTATTAAATTAAAAGGTGTGGATTGCCATATTGGTTCACAATTAACAGAGCTATCACCTTTCTTAGAAGCTGTTGATAAGCTATTGGTATTAATTGATAAATTATCCGCGAACGGTATTGCACTCGAACATCTCGATGTTGGTGGTGGTTTAGGCGTCCCTTATGATGGTGAAACACCTCCACAACCAGCTGAATATGCGCAGGCATTAAAAGATAAATTAGCCGGTCGTAAACTGGCGCTTATTTTTGAACCGGGTCGTGCGATCATGGCAAATGCTGGCATTTTGGTCAGTAAAGTTGAGTATATTAAACTTACGGAACATAAAAACTTTGCTATCGTTGATGCAGCCATGAACGATCTTATTCGTCCTGCGTTATACAGTGCGTGGCAAGCGATTGCACCAGTGAACAAATCATTAGAGCGTGAATGTTTAAACTATGATGTGGTTGGTCCTATTTGTGAAACCGGCGATTTCTTAGGTAAGAGCCGTGATTTAACGATCGCGATGGATGATTATATTGTTGTACGTTCTGCCGGTGCTTATGGTTCAACGATGAGTTCTAATTATAATTCACGTAGTAGACCTGCCGAAGTCATGGTTGATGGTGATGTTGCCCATTTAATTCGTCGTCGAGAAGCGCTTGCAGAGATCTGGAAAGACGAAGCAATTTTACCTGCAGAATAATATTTTACTGAGTGAATGAGATAGGGGTTACAGGTTCGTATGTTTATACAGTTTTCAAAGATGCACGGTCTGGGTAATGATTTCATGGTTGTAGACTGTGTTACCCAAAATGTATTCTTTAATAATGACAATATTCGTCGTTTGGCGGATCGAAATACCGGTATTGGCTTTGACCAATTGCTTGTAGTTGAAGCACCTTATGACCCTGATCTTGATTTTCATTACCGTATCTATAATTCTGACGGTAGCGAAGTTGAACAGTGTGGTAATGGTGCTCGCTGTTTTGCGAGTTTCGTTCGCCATAAAGGGTTAACGAATAAGAGTAAGATAGCAGTCAGTACCAGTTCAGGTAAGATCACCTTGCAAGTTGAGTATGACGGTCAGATCACGGTTAATATGGGCGTACCTGAATTAGCCCCGGATAAAATTCCGTTTCGTGCCACCAAGCAAGAAAAAACCTATATTCTGCGTGCATTAGACAGTACTGTTTTCTGTGGCGCAGTATCGATGGGTAACCCGCATTGCGTGACATTAGTAGATGATATTGAGACTGCACCATTAGAAGATCTTGGTCATGCGATTGCGCATCATGAGCGTTTTCCTAACCGTGTAAATGCGGGCTTCATGCAGGTATTATCACCTGACCATGCCAAATTACGTGTTTATGAACGTGGTGTTGGTGAGACTCAAGCTTGTGGTACTGGTGCCTGCGCGGCGGCTGTGATTGGTCAATTACAAGGAAAACTCGGTCAAGATGTGTGTATTGAATTACCGGGAGGGAAATTACAAATATCATGGAAAGGCCCTGGTCAGCCTGTATTTATGACTGGCCCTGCGACACATGTTTATGACGGACAGATTAATATATGATCGACGTTGAACCTTCGACGTTGAGCACGGAAACGCCTGCTTTATCAGAGCAAGATGTGATTGCTTTTTTACAGGCGGATCCGGATTTTTTTGTGCGTAATAATGACCTCGTCGATTCCCTGCCTATTTCTCACGGTGCGCAAGGTAGTGTGTCTTTAGTGACACTTCGGTTAGAACGACAGCGACAACGTATTGCCGACTTAGAGCTGCAATTACAGCAGTTAGTAGCCATTGCCGCTGATAACGATAAATTATTTCGTATCTATGCGGATATCTATACGGCGCTATTTAATTGTACTTCAGTGATGCAAATGCAACGTATTTTGGTCACCCAAATCCAATCACAATTACCGCTAGCGGCTGTCAATTTACATTTAAATGAAGCTTATTTTCATCTTAAATCACAATATCTACCGTTAGCGATTTCCGCTGGACAGTTAGTGCGTATTCGCCAGAAGCAATTTGCTGGCGGTGATCATTACTTTGGTCCTGTTGCTGGCGTGGATAAAGCACTGCTGTTTGGTCAAGATGCTTTAGTTAACTCTGTGGCATTAATGGCATTGGGTGAACGGGGTGAATACGGTCTACTCGCTATCGGCAGTGCTAATGCCGATCATTATCAGGCGGGCATGGATAACTTGCTGTTAGGCCAGCTTTGTCGCATTATCTCTACCCTGTTACCGCAACTGATGCCTTCTCGTGACAACGCCATCAAAAAATAATACTGCTGCAGGTAGTGAGTTACCTGCACAATGTGATCTACCTATACAACTCGTTAAACCGATCGAGCGATTTTTACGTTATATAACCAGTGAACGACAACTGAGTCTGCATACTGTACGTAATTATCGCCGTCACCTGACTTTATTCGCCGAGCAAATGCTGACGTTACCGATCACGGAATGGCGTGCGCTTGATGCAGCTCAGGTACGAAAATTAGCGACCTTAAATCATAAACTGGGTTTATCGCCTCGCAGTCTGGCAACCAAATTGTCTGCATTACGCAGTTTTTGTGATTACTTGGTGTTGCAAGGTGATCTCAGCGCCAACCCTGCGAAAGGGGTATCGGCACCACGCCAAAATAAACCTTTACCTAAGAACCTCGATGTTGATGAAATTAATCAGTTATTAGCCGTGTCTAATACGGTCGACGCTGACGACCCGTTTTTAGTGTTACGTGATAAAGCTATGATGGAGTTAATGTACTCTGCGGGCTTGCGGTTAGACGAACTGGTCAATTTGGATTTAAAAGATGTTAAGTTGCGTGAAAAAACCATGCGAGTCATTGGTAAAGGTAATAAGCAGCGGCAGTTACCGATTGGTAGTATCGCGATCACCGCGTTAAAAGCCTGGTTAGCAGTACGTAGTGAATATGCTGATAGCACGCAACCAGCATTATTCGTTAGTCAGTTACGACGCCGTATTTCTCATCGCAGTGTACAAAGTAGGATGGCAAAGTGGGGGCAACAGCAAACGCTGACTAGCCATGTTCATCCGCATAAATTACGCCATTCTTTTGCTACGCATATGCTTGAATCGAGTGGTGACTTGCGTGCCGTACAAGAGCTGTTAGGGCATGCTAATATCAGCACTACACAGATTTATACCAGTTTGGACTTTCAACATCTGGCCAAAGTATATGATGAAGCTCATCCTCGTGCGAAAAAGAAAAGAGAAGACTGATGAAATTCTACCGACGATTACAACAGATTAAAGCGATGAGCTTCGATCTTGATGATACTTTATATGATAACTATCCGGTGGTGCGGCGTGCCGAAGCGTGGATGCACATGCATTTACGCAGTCAATATCCACACATTCGTCATTTAGATAATAGTGCTTGGTTACAGTTAAAACGCCATGTTCTTCATCATCAACCGCACTTGATACATGATGTTAGTGGGATCCGTATTGCCTGTTTAACCGCGTTATTTTTACGTCATGGTTATAGTGATAAAGAGGCTGAATCTGTCGCTAATACTATTTTCGCACAAGTTTTGGCTGTACGTAGTGACTTTGTCGTACCTGAAAATACCTTTGCTGTGTTATCTGAACTAGCGAGTAAGATCCCATTAATTGCGGTGACCAATGGCAATGTTGATACCGATAAAATTGGTTTAACGCCATTTTTTACAGCGGTGATAAAACCGGGTAATGGGCTGAGAATGAAGCCGTATCCGGATTTATTTTCATTAGCGGCAGAAAAATTAGCATTACCGCCACAGCATATTTTGCATGTTGGCGATCATCTTAAGTCCGATGTGGCTGGTGCTATCACCAATGGCTTCATGTCTGCGTGGTTTAATGATCAACAACAATCGCTAATGACGAGCCCTAGAGCCAGTCATTTACCCGATATTGAAATAACGCACTTGGATGAATTAACAAGCCTGTTATAATCCCCCCATTCTACTGATTAAATATACAGTCTAAGGTGACTAAATTATGGATGTATCTCTCTTACTGGACGGCCTCAACGACAAACAGCGTGATGCTGTTGCGGCACCACAATCGAGTATGCTGGTTTTAGCGGGTGCTGGTAGTGGTAAAACCAGAGTATTGGTACATCGCTTAGCTTGGTTAATGCAGGTGGAGCAGTGCTCACCTTATTCTTTATTAGCGGTGACCTTTACCAACAAAGCGGCGGCAGAAATGCGTGGCCGTGTTGATAAGCTATTAAAAGGTCGTCAGCAAGGCATGTGGATTGGTACTTTCCATGGCATCGCCCACCGTCTATTGCGCGCGCATCATCTTGATGCTGGTTTACCAGCTGAATTCCAAATCATTGACAGTGATGATCAACTGCGTTTGCTGAAACGTTTGATCAAAGCCATGAACCTTGATGAGAAGCAGTGGCCAGCAAAACAAGCTATGTGGTATATCGGTGGTAAAAAAGACGAAGGTCTACGCCCTGAACATTTACAAGCGTATGATCCGATTGAACGTAACTGGATTAAGATTTATCAAGCCTACCAAGAATCTTGCGATCGTGCTGGTTTAGTCGATTTCGGTGAACTGCTATTACGATCCCATGAACTTTGGTTACACAAACCACATATTTTAGCCCATTACCAAGATCGTTTTTCTAACATCTTGGTGGACGAATTCCAAGATACCAATAACATCCAATATGCTTGGTTGCGTATGTTGACGGGTGATCGCGGTAACTTGATGATCGTGGGTGATGATGATCAGTCTATTTACGGCTGGCGTGGCGCACAAGTGGCTAACATCCAACGTTTCTTAACTGATTTCGAAGGTTCAAAAACCATTAAGCTTGAGCAGAACTACCGTTCGAGCAGTAATATTCTCAATGCTGCCAATGCGCTTATAGTTAATAACAGCGAGCGTATGGGCAAAGAATTATGGACAGAAGATAAAGAAGGTGACCCGATCTCCTTGTATGCGGCATTCAATGAAGTCGATGAAGCGCGTTTTGTTATTGGCCGCATTAAAGAGTGGCAAGATCAAGGTGGTTCACTCAGTGATTGCGCAATCTTATACCGCAGCAATGCCCAGTCTCGTGTGCTCGAGGATGCGTTATTACAAGAGCAGCTCGCTTACCGCATTTATGGTGGTCATCGCTTCTTTGATCGTTTGGAAATCAAAGATGCAATGGCGTACATGCGTCTTAAAAATAATCGTGATGATGACGCGGCATTTGAGCGTATTGTGAATAAACCAACGCGTGGTATTGGCGATCGAGCCTTGTCATTATTACGTGATGCTAGCCGTGAGCAAGGTTCAACCTTGTGGCAAGCGGCGATCTATCTACTCGATAACAATTTGATCGCAGGCCGTGCGGCGAGTTCGATTCGTAAGTTTGTCGAACTGATCACCGAATTGGATAACGACGTTGCCGAGTTAGCCCTACATGAACAAATTGATCATGTGGTTTTATACTCAGGTCTGAAATCTATGTATCAGCTAGAAAAAGGTGAGAAAGCCCAATCTCGTATTGAGAACTTAGAGGAACTGGTTTCTGCGGCGCGTGGTTTCAAGATCCCGGATGACAGTGAAGAAATGACTGAGTTATCTGCATTCTTAGCTTTTGCGGTATTAGAATCTGCAGAAGGGCAAGCGGATGAGTTTGAAGATGCGGTGCAATTGATGACATTGCACTCGGCGAAAGGCTTAGAGTTCCCTGTGGTATTCATGGTTGGTGTTGAAGAGGGGATGTTCCCAAGTCAACAATCGACAGAAGAAGCTGGGCGTATGGAAGAAGAGCGTCGTCTTTGTTATGTGGGAATTACCCGCGCGATGAAGAAGCTCTATATTAGTTATGCCGAGTCGCGTCGTTTATACGGTAAAGAGATGAATCACCGTCCGTCGCGTTTCATTCGTGAAGTACCTGAAAAGTATATCGAAGAGATCCGGTTAAAAACCCAGATTCGCCAACCAACCCAGTTTGGGCGCTTTAGCGCGGGCTCTGAAAAAATGTCATTTGAGTCGACGGGTTATCAATTAGGTCAACGCGTACTGCATGCTAAATTTGGTGAAGGCATTGTGATGAACTATGAAGGAAGTGGTCCGCAATGTCGTATTCAAATTGAGTTTGATCAATTGGGTAGTAAATGGTTGGTAGTATCTTACGCTAGATTGCAGGCGCTATAGTCACATTCAACTTTTTATAGTATAGTTGCGCGATTTTTTAGGATAGTATCACTGCATACTAAACGCTAACTTGGATGTTAGCGCTACCCATGCGGTTACAGGGAGTTATTTTGATATCACGATTTATCGTCGCGCTAATGTGCTTATTCAGTTCATTTGCTTATTCTGCTGTATTTAAATCAGAAAATACAGCGTTATTAAAGCAATGGCTAGTTGGCGTACATAGATCGACTAACGATGTTATTCAAGGACGTGAAGTTAACATCGGCCTGCAAGTGCTACCTATTTGGCAAGACCGTATTGATGGTGAATGGTTATATGTCGAAGGACGTGTTATAGACTCACCAAGAAAACCATTTCGTCAACGTATTCTACAATTAGTCGCAACCCCGAATGGCTTAATTCGCTTATACAGTTATTCTATTCCACGCGCATCTGACTTCGCTGGTGCTTATTATTCTCCGCAAGTATTGACGAGTTTAACTCAATCTCAGTTAAGTATTAGTAATAACTGTGAACTACTCATTGAGCTAAAAGTGACGAATACATTTGTGGGTGAAACCGATGCTGCCTCTTGCATGATGAAGAGTGGCATACCATTCATGACGAGCTTTTTTGCGGTATCAGCAGTGAATATTTCATTCTTAGATGGTGGTTATGATAAGTTTGATAAATTAGTATCGGGTCGACTTGATGTCCCTGTTACTTTTTTGAAAATGGAAGATTATGACGCGAGCAAGTACACAAAATAAAATAAACACCTAAGCGTGCTTATTTTATTTTGTTCGTGGTCATGAATTAAGATTTTAATCGCGCACGTTGATGGCGATTATTTTTAAAACCATCGATGCTAAACACCACTAATCCAGCCCAAATAAACACAAAAGTCAGCATTGTTTCGGTATTGACTACTTCATCATAGAGCGTGACACCAAGAATAAAGATTAATGTTGGGCCTATGTATTGGAAGAAACCTAGCGTTGATAAAGGTAAACGTATAGCGGCATGATTAAAGCACAGTAGCGGTACTGTAGTGACAAAGGCGGCACTGAGTAGCAGTAAATTAAGGTGCATACTGTTGGCACTCAGATCCGAGGTTGCAGAGTCCGCGAAGATAAATAAATAAGTTGCTGCGATAGGTAACATGATAATCGTTTCAATCAACAGACCAACCAGTGCATTAAGACGTAATTTTTTACGCAGTAATCCATAGAAACCAAAACTACAACTTAATACCAAGGCTACCCAAGGCAGATAGCCTAAGGTAATAACTTGAATTAAGATCCCTATCACTGCAAGTAAAATCGCTACCCACTGTAATTTACGCAGCCTTTCAGATAAAAAAACCATACCAAGCAAGACATTAATAATCGGGTTAATAAAGTAACCTAAACTGGCATCAAGTAAATGATCGTTGTTTACCGCCCAAATATAAGTTAACCAGTTAACACTGATTAATAATGATGTGCAGATCAGTAATAACACATTCTTAGGTACAGATAATACCGATTTTACCATTGGCCATAATTTAAATAGGCTCAGCAATACTGCAATTAAGATACAAGACCAGAGCGCGCGGTGGGCTAATATTTCATAAGCTGGTACTTGGTGTAATTGTTTAAAATAAATCGGAGCCATGCCCCACATTACATAAGCAAGAATGGCGAATATCACCCCTTGCTTAGTATCATTGTCGGTTGTCATTAGTTATACCAGCGATTTTTGTAGGAATAAATAGGACGGCTAGCATAACAATGATGGATAATCAGCGATAGTGATATTAATAATCTTTATTATTGCTTAGCCGACCAAATAGGTACCTGTACCAAAAGCAATATGAACCCCTTCTTGATTGTGCAGTTCCATACGTGTAACTGCGACTTTATTACCCGAGCGGATCACGTGTGCTGTGGCTGTGAATTCATCTCCCCAACCAGGGCGTAAATAATCGACTCGTAAGTCTATCGTCCCGAGTGACTTTAGATTTTGATGAAAGTTAGCCGCATTTTTTGTTTTCATATAGGGAATGGCTGCTGCTGCTACTAACATGCCGCCAGCGACATCAAGCAGACTCGCCGTTACACCGCCATGAAGTATTTTTCGGATCGGGTTACCAATCAACTTATCATCCATGTTAATGCGTAATTCGATACTGTCTGTAGTGTAATTGGTGATACGCATGCCGAGTAGGTCGTTAAATGGCATTTGGTTCATAAACATATCACTGATGAAATCCAGCATTTGCTGCTCTGTGAGTTCTTGATCAATTACATCTTGCTCTGTCATTGTTTGCATGCGTCCTGCCTAGGCTATATGTGCTATTAAAAATCGAGGGTTTAATAAGTGAGTTACGTTAAGGTAGCTCACTTTTGTCAGAAATACACCTTAAATTATTTATTCAGCGGATCTTATTTTATGAAGGACTGGGCTCTGGTATCAATATGATGCCCTGATAACCGGTTAATGTGATTTTGTTTATCACTTCGCTTAGGCTGCCATCCGTATTAAGACGTCGGTAATATCCGGGTAAGTTTAGGGTTACCTTCGCTTGTTCGCTGAATTGTTTGTTTTTACCCTCTAGGTCGGTGTAATAGAGTATTAAGCCCTGTTGATACTGTCGTGCAATCACGGCTTCTTGCGGTGTTGCTGTTTGCCATGGCAGTGTTAGGGAGGATTTACTGTAAAGATAAAACCAATAGCTTGGTGTGATGGGCAAGGTCTGCTTATTCAGCGTTATTTGGGTATCGGTACTTGATGCGATCGTGTTACTGGCGCTATCAACATATTCGATTGCCGAGTAATTTTCGGGGGCAGGGATAGGCTTACCAATATCCTGTTGCAACATGGCGGTTGGCTGATAAGCGACGTTATTGGGAATTCCGGGCTGGAAGTAATTATCTACATGGGTATTTTTACTGGAGTAATAAAAACTTTGATTCCATTGTTGATAGAAGTCTAACTCTGGGTTATTCAATAGGTAGAAAATAGCCAGGTTAGTGCTTTGATCGTGCTGCCAGTTTGTTTGGTTATGGCCTTGCCAGCGAACTTTTCCGCCTTTACGCATATGTGCCATTAGTACGCTACGCTTACCTTGTGCGCTTAATAAGAAGTGTTCCCAGCGTTGCAATAACCCACGTTGTTGTAACAAGCCTAGACTTGGATGAATGTAATCTTCACGTACAAAAAAATTAAACCCTGCGACCAGGGGGTGTAAGTCGGGTTGGCTAAATAGATTTAAATCAGAGATATTGGCACCAATCCAAGCTTGTTGATCGATTTGCTGTAAGTGTTGATTAAAAGCGCTGATAGTTTGCCAATAAAATTTTCCTGCTTGTCGAACAGGGAGCTGTAACTCGAGTATAGAGCCTCCAGTGGTTGTGGGAAATTGAGTGCTGTTCGGGACTCGATAAAGTGAGTCATTATAAGCCCCCTGATAGCCTTGCTGTTGCCAGTGTTGATAAAGATAATCTGTTAGCAAGGTGCGATTGAGTACCGAGAATAAATTAACGTAGCACAGGGCTGATGTCTCACTCCACATTCTGCCCAGTGGAATTAAGCGAGCTTGATACGGTAAGCGCGCACTGGCATTGTTATTTAACCGTTGCAGGTATTCACTATCATCAATATAGCCATCTTTATTTTTATCGTTAACGGGATCCCAGCCAGGGATAGTGACATAGCGTTTGTTGGATTTTTCAGTAAATTGATACCAGCTTGGCAAACTGATTTTGCTTAACATTAACCCTATAACTGGATTGTTAACCTCAATTTTCAACACATAAAAACGGGCATGTTTAACGTTTAATTGGGCACTTAATTGCGCACTGAGTTGTGGTGAAATACTCACTCGAGGCCAACGTTGGGGTGGTTGCCAGCGGCTGTTTAATATCGATGCTAGGGGTTGCGTTATCAATGGTTGCCAAGCATATTCAAGTGTTTTTTTTGTTATATCTCGTGTTGCATAGGAGATGGTTATGTTGCTGCTTTTTAGCTGTTGACCATTAAATACAATATCTAAACCCATTAACTTCTCTGACGAGAATAAATATAAAGTTTGGTTTTTTTTCAACGCTAATGGTTGTTGTATTGGCATACTGAGACGCGTGATACGACCTTGTTGTGTCAGTGTTGAAGGCTGTTGAATAGCAACAAGCTCTGGCGTACCGTAAAGCGGTGTATGAGTACCATGATTGTTTTTCGGCACTTCAAATTGGGTGTCATGTTGAAAATGTAGAAACAGCGATTCATAATCTTGTTGATTCTCGGTTATCCAGTGTCGTAATTGTTGCTCTTTTTGACCCATCTGCCAATCTAGTTTTTGACTATACATGTAACCAAGCTGGGTAATTTCTTTTACGCTATATTGACTATAATGCCCTCCAATACTGATATCAGCATGGGTATCTTCCCACTGTGATACTGCTGAGGCAGAATTAAATTGTTGCTGAAAATGAGGTGCAGTCGCGGCTTGTTGCTGACCGGTGATCACCCACGCTGTACCTGCAGAAGGATATACCTGACTGACTGCGACGGAAACTACCGAGATAAACATCCATAAACCAGAGCAGCAGCCAATAAGGTATTTATACATAGATCATGTGTCTCACGCCATTCACGTATTTTGAATGTCGTGATGGATTAAGCGGGCAGTGACTGACTAAATCACTGAGCAGGCGTTCATGTTGATCTTGGCACTTTAATTCTAATAATACATAGTCGCCCATTTTACGTGAGCGAGTGATATTAGGTTTACTCCAATAGCGCTGATCATATACTTCCATATTACTATCAAGTGTCGCGCGTATTCGGCCACAAAAACTGACTAAGTATTGACGTTTATAACGTCCGAGCAATATGGGGTACGTTTGGCTGTCCCATTCTGACAGTGCTTGTAGAGATAGCTGAGATTGGCAGTGCTTAATGTGTTCTGACCAACTGATATTCGGATCATCAAAATTGAGCTGTAAAGGGTAAATTACTTTGCAGCCTTTACCGCTACGGCGTTGCTTAAATTCGAGCTGCGCTTTACCTGCGCTAGTAATATCGTGATACCAACGAATACGCATTTTGTTACGGTTACTAATACCGGAGAGATTCTCGGCAAAGCAAGCCATTTGGTAGCTATCAAAATAAACACTATTTACATACTGGTCTGGGTGATGCTGGCGAAACCCCATCGGTGATAGTTTCAGCCAAGACAACATGTACTCTAAGCGATTAAGCGGAATGGGTATTTTAACTTCAAAGCGATAGTCTTGGGTCATTTTGGTTTGTCCGAGCGCATGGAACCAGAGTAAAGTTTTTTCACGTTTAATTTTTTAGCTATTTGTTGTTGACCATCCAATGACAGATAGTTATTTTTTTGAAGCATGCTGATATTACTGCAGTTATCACAGTTAAAACTGGAAGCTTGCAAACTCGCTCCCCCAAAAAATGGTTTTTTCATATAAGACATGAAGAGGTAGTGTTTGATGTCGACAGCATTAATATTCGCGGCAATCACTTGTGAACCATCTTTAGCGACTATACCAAATGCGGCGTTATTCACTTGGATCTGACTTGCATCAACGCTACTGTGTTCGCCCGCTGAAATAGCTTTATCACGGATCTGACTAAACTTGCTATTACGCACGATAATATTTGAACCGCTAATATCAATGGCATCACCACCAGATCTCACACCGACGGTGTTGAATTGACTGTCCCTGATCGTGCCTTTACAAAAATCACAATCAAAGCCATCAGAATAAGCATTTTCGATGATTAGTTTAGTTAAATTAAATTTACTATTAATCATATTCAAGGCATCTTCAGAACGGTTGTTACGCAAGGTTATATCACTGGCATTTAGGTCGACATCGTACATGTACAGTGCCCCTCTGGGTTGCCAATTACCTTGTTTGGGACTGGCACTGGCTGCCATATCCAAATGGTGGATTGTTGATTTACTGCCTGAGCCGAATACCGCTATACCTTGCCAGGCTTTTTTACTGCTTGCGGCGAACGTGACTGGATATTGAGTACTGCCTTCAATATCAAGCTGTCCGAAAATAAGCATGCCTGCATTTTTGCTGAAACGTAGATTGGTATTTTCCGGCATATACACACGGGTATCTGCAGGGGTGATAAGGTAATCATTAATTTGCCAATTGCCGGGTTTGAAATACCAACCATCTTGTTGAACTTGAATAAAATCATACTTAGCAAGTACATCAGATTCTTGTCGTATCGGCAGAGGTCGAGGTAAAAAACTCGTTGCCGATTCACCTAATTCAAAGCGATATGTTTGGAGCTTTTTATTATTTTGGCGACTGAGTAATTTAATGTTATACGCTTCATCATTATCGATGATTAAGCTGCCGTCAGCTTGATTGCTGGTTAAGGTAAAAGGGAGTTCGGGCGCATCGATTAAACTAATTTCACTGCCCCATTGATCACTGACAACTATATCAATAATAGATACTGGTGGTTGATTATTATTACGTAATTGAAGTTGTTTTTCATTGTTGCTATAGCGGAACTGGCTCGCAAGATCCCAAGGTAATTCAGCGCTGAATGTATCGACATGTCGATGCCAGTCTGTTGGCATGGTGGGTAGTGATTGACAACCTTCTGCCAAACATTGTGCATGCGCTGTTAAACTATCAAAATTATAGCCTTGTAGTAATGGCGAACCATGCTGCATTTTTTTGATTACTTGCTGCTGTAAAATGTCTAATTGTTCAGGCAATTTATTATTGTTAACAAGGGTAATAAGGTGATTGAGTGCTTTATCGTATTGGTTTTTTACTTTGTCATCGTCAAGCATAGCTTGGATCAGCGGGAACTGAGCACTGACGGGCTGTAATAAAATTTTATCTGGTACCGGAGATAATGCCTCATCACTTTGGATCGGCTCAAGTTTGGCGGTATGTGGGTTGTAATAAAAACGTAAATTGTTCCAACTAAAAGCATGCCATGCAGACCAGAGATCAACGGTTGCTATGTATTGGCCAAGTTTGCGACTGTCAAACACATCGGATGCTTTACGGCGTTGATTTAGAAAATCACTGAGTAAGGTTAAAGCGATCTTACGCTGTTTATTTAAACTATGGTCACTGATTGCGTCACGTTGTTGAAATACTTTGGGGCGAAATATTTTGTGTAATTGGCTATTATTTTCATTTTGTGTAGCTTGCTCTAACTTTAGGATGAGTCCCTCGGTACGGTTATTATTGGCGAGTAACTCTTTGGCAAACACTTCTTCTAATAGCATTAATCCCCAAGGTGTCCCGTTAACGGTCAAGTTTACTGGGATATGCTGTGGTGAAATAATATCAAATCCGGCTACTTCCAAGGTTTTCGTAAATAATAGTGGTGCATGGTTACCGCGTACATTGGGGCTGAGCAAGGCAAATCTTTTTACTTTTAATAGACTACTTTTACCTTTTAATTCGACACGTAATGACCATCGTTGTGGTGCTGCAACATGATCTAATAAGTCGCCTTGTAGACGTACCTTGGCGCTATATTTATTTTGTAAGTAACTGACACTGGCTTTGACTTCAGCGCGCTGGTCAGGGATCTGACCTTCTTTTAACGCTTGTTTACGATCGGCAACTAAGCGCATCCAATCTTGATATTTAATATCTAGCTGTAAGTTCGGGATATTATTGTCGGCATTAAGGTATTTTAGTGGCGCATCAAGTAGGGCGCTTAATAGTTGTTTATTCTTCTTGCTGCTATCGGTACTGTGCGCAACAAAACCATGCTGGATAAGCCAGTTTTTAACGGTTTTTGGCGACGGCGTTATGAGCAATAGTATTAATAATAATCCGCCGATGGTGTACCAACGATCGCGTTTTACAAACCGCGATCTGTTTTCGGATAGGAGCATAGCTATACCCCTGCGATATTATGTTGTTCGAGTAAAGATAACGCCACTCCTGGATATCGATGCTTTAATGCTTCAAATAAATCATCTAAATGTTCACTGTTAGCAAAGGAGATAAAAAAGGTGGCTTCAACGAGCTGTTGTTCATGATCATAGCGGCGTAAATCACTGCGCGTGGTATGGGTGGTGAAGATCTCCTGCAGTTCACTGATGCTTACCTCGCTTTCGCCTTCATGTTGGTGGCGTAATGATAAGAAAATGCCTTTTTCGCCATGGTGTTCTGTTTTGGAATGTCTAATAAAGCTCACCAGTATTAAGGTGGTAATACAGGCTGTGATTGCTGCAGTGGTTTGCCCTGCACCGAGTGCAACAGCAATACCAATATTTAAAAATAAATAAAGCAGTTCTTCAGGTTCTTTAATCGGGGTACGGAAACGTACAATGGATAATGCGCCCACTAGGCCTAACGCCAGTGCGAGAGAGGCTTTGACGATAGAGATAATCAAGATAACCGTCAGCATCAGTAAGGGAAATAAACGGGAGAAATCTTGGCGGTTACAAAATGAAGAGGCGAAATAGCGGAAATGCGCACCAATAACCCAAGATAAAGTAAAACCTATTACTAAATTCATCAATAATGGTGCAAGCATGACACTCGCAAAAGGGAAGAACATGTCCTGAACTTCGTTTGGTAAAAATGCGGCTATCGCTGGATTAATTTGTTCCACAATAGACTCTCCTTGTATGTGGGTATTCTTAAATATATAACTATTTTTTATACTGTTAGGATCCAGTGTAGGCAATATTCTGTAGATTGATGACTACAGTTGAAGAATTCACGCGAATTTTGTTTTCGTAGCATTTGTTTAGTGCATGCATATCCTGCTAAAATTGCCGATTACGTTATTTAAGAACCACCCAAATTGAATTAAACCGAGAACGAACTATCATGACAGCATCTGTTTCAACTCTTCCATCTGCTCAGCAAGTACTTGAGAGCGTCTTTGGGTATCAACAATTCCGTATGGGTCAGGAAGACGTGATCGCACATGCTGTCGCAGGACTCGATAGTTTAGTTATTATGCCTACGGGCGGCGGTAAATCATTATGCTATCAAGTACCCGCATTGGTGCGTGGTGGATTAACGATAGTGCTAAGTCCGTTAATTTCGTTAATGAAAGATCAGGTCGATGCACTGCGGGCCAGTGGTGTTTCTGCCGCTTATATGAATTCAACGTTGGCGCGACAAGAGTCTGCACAAATCTTTAATGACTTGAATAATAACCGCTTGCAAGTACTGTACTTATCTCCGGAACGTTTGATGGTGGGCGATTTTTTACAGTATTTACAGCAGTTACCAATCAGCTTATTTGCCATTGATGAAGCCCATTGTATTTCGTCTTGGGGTCATGACTTTAGACCTGAATACAATGAGTTAGGTAAGTTGAAACAGTTATTTCCAAATGTGCCTTTGATGGCATTAACGGCAACTGCAGACGATGCAACACGATTAGATATACTGAATCAATTGAAGATGAACGATCCGAAAGTGAGTATGTCGAGTTTTGATCGACCTAATATTCGCTATTCATTGGTGGAAAAGTATAAAGCGTTGGATCAGTTAAAACGCTATGTAAAACAACAAGACGGTGTCAGTGGTATTGTTTATTGCACTAGTCGAAAACGTGTTGAAGAAGTGGCTGAAGGGTTAAGTCGGGCTGGATTTGATGCCAAACCTTACCATGCCGGTTTATCTCAACAAGAGCGCCAAGATACACAAGAAACTTTTATTCGTGACGAATTAGATATTGTGGTGGCTACAGTGGCATTTGGGATGGGAATCAATAAGCCCAATGTGCGGTTTGTGGTGCACTACGACTTACCAAAAAATATTGAATCATATTACCAAGAAACGGGTCGAGCAGGGCGTGATGGTTTACCTGCAGAAGCCTTGTTAATGTTTGATCCTGCCGATATTATGCGGGTGCGTTATATGGTTGAACAAACTGAAAACGAGCAGCAGCAGCGTGTTGAAATGCATAAACTTAATACCATGGTGGCGTTTGCTGAGTCGCAAACTTGTCGTCGTCAGGTATTACTGAATTATTTTGGTGAGTTTAATGATAGGTCTTGTGGTAACTGCGATATTTGTTTAGATCCGCCAAAACGTTATGACGGCGCTAAAGATGCACAGATGGCATTGTCGTGCGTGTATCGTGTTGGTCAGGCATTTGGTATGGCGTATGTTGTTGATGTATTAAGAGGCTCGCAAAATCAACGGGTGAAAGAGCGTGGTCACGATAAGTTATCGACGTTTGGTATTGGTAAAGATAAATCACAAGAACATTGGTTAAGTGTATTACGCCAATTAGTGCATAGCGGGTTATTATTACAAAATATTACTCGCAGTTCGGTATTACAGTTAACCGAAGCTGCGCGCCCTGTATTACGTGGTGAGCAGGAACTCGAATTAGCCGAACCTCGATTACAGCCGATTACGAATGTCGATAAAGCGCCAAAACGTAGCAGCCGTATTGCTAACTTCAATTATGATCGTAAGCTGTTTGCTGCGCTACGTAAGTTACGTAAGGATATTGCCGACAGTGAGAATATCCCACCTTATGTTGTGTTTAATGATGCGTCATTAGCTGAAATGGCTGAAATAAAACCACAAAACGAAGCTGAAATGTTGGATATTAACGGTGTTGGTCACGTTAAATTAGAACGTTTCGGTCGTCAATTTTTAACTAAAATAGCGTCTTACGATTAACATTACAGAGCGATCGTATTTAAGGATAAAACAATGAATTGGACACTGGCAACGCTGCAAGCAACAGATAATGTTTTGATGTTAGAACATGATGCGGTTAGTTTTGAAAACTTTACGACGCTTGCACCCAAATTAGTCGCGCTATTAGATGCGCGAGTATGTGATAAAAATTGGGGGGCAGATCGTCACGCTTGGATGTTGGAATATAAAGATATCAACTTGTTGTTTGAATTTGAAGATTACACATGCAGTGCATGGCTTGCTGTTACCCGTGAAGAAGATCAGGGGATTTTTGCTGAAATCGCAGCAAAGCTAGCGTAGGTGCTGAGTCATGGCATCAATTAAAAATACTCTTCTTCGTTAAACCATAATTCTGCTTGTAATATTGTTGAGAAGCTTTCGACAGTAATGGGATTAATCGCCTCAATGGCTGTTGCAATCGAATGCAGCCATTTGGGTTCGGAAACCAAGGCTATTTTATGCCAATATTGCCAGTATTTTATGCCTATCATGGCATCATCAATTAAGGCATGAAATTCAAAACCTGAAAAATCATCTGCAAATATCACACAGACGTTTATCTGACTTTGCTGTTTAAGTATATCGTTTATGACGGGCTCTAATACATTTTCGTAATCACCGTGAGTGATGGTTTGCGATAGATTTATAAACAGATTGGCTTCAGAAAGGTTGATGATAGTGATCATGGACATCTCCGGGTAATTGAATGTCCTTAATTAATGCAAGGCATAACTTGGGGCGCACAGCGGCTAACATTCATGACTATGCACTAATTATAGTCGCTATTTGCCCAAGGTCGTTATCGACTTTTCACAATAAACATTCTGATGATCACTGTGGCAATAATAAAGGTGAGGGCGATGACACTAATAGAAGCAATGCCGACCGTGTCAGAAAAAAGATCGCTTAAAAGTTTAGTCCAAAGTTCCATCGTGTACGTCCTCTTATTTTGGCTATATCAGTAAATCGTCAGGGTTGTATTGGTAAGTAATGATTACTTATTTATGAGTAATACTACCGTTTTCCACATTCGATAAACTGATCCAGATCAGTGAATCGTTTTGTTATGGTTATGTTATTTTTAAAGTGTGATGACGACATATGATGCGTTGTTTTTTGCATTATCATCTAGCTTGGAGATAATGCGTATTCGACTAAGTGCGGCATGATTTTCATGGGGTGCCTCAAGCAACATTCAAAATGAGTGTCTTAGTGCACTTCCGATATACTTAACTTCTGATATGCTCCACACCTGATTAGGATGTTTCATGCCGCAAATGACCTATAAAATATAGCTTGAAACAAAATGTAACTGAATGACTTATCGAGTTATTGTTGATACTAAATTGATGGGATAGAAAGACCTTAATAGGCTTAGTGTGTATTTGTTTTGGGTAGGATTGTACTCTCAAGCCGTGTCATTTGATTTTGAATAAATAATACTTTTTTGCCTATGCATATCGCACACTTCCTCTTGTGGAAAATATTATTGTTCTTTAAACTCAGTAGGATATGTGTTGCTGAGTTAACACGCCTATTAATATTTAACTGATGTTTAGAGTGCTATGAAAAAAATATGGATTAGTCCAACTTGTTTTAACGAATGTCATGATCAAGGCGGATATCTGACTTCTAAAAGTGAAGTTAAGCGAGCTGTTAATATTTGGGTACATGCACGAAATTGCCTTGAACGTGATAACCTTACTGAATTTGATCGGTCGGATTCTATCGGCTGGTTAAAAAGAGCTTTAAATCAAAGGTTAAAATTAATTGAGTATATATATTCACTTAAAAATTTTGCTTTACCTAACTCCCCTAAAGGCTATTTAGAATATCTCGCAACACTAAATGTGGTGCGACCATTCATGTTAAAAACATTAATGGCTGTGCGTAATGATATTGAGCATAACGATGCTGCTCCTCCAGATGTGGACCGGTGCTTTGAATTATTGGACTTAGTTTGGTATTTCATTCGTTCTACAGATGAATTAGTGAAAACTCAGCAGTCCTCGGTGATGTTTTGTGAGTCATATCATGAAAATGATGAACCTCCTTATTGGCTAACTATTGATATAAAGTTCGATGAGCCGTATTTGATTGGTGTAAATGGTTGGGTCGAAGCAACAAAATATAGTAGTGAGTATAAAGATGGTTGGTTTGAAGTATCCTGTGTTGACGTGGGAACTAAAGGCCAGCGGTGGCCTGATGGTGAAAATCATTCCGATAAAAGGGATGAGGACCTATGGGTTAGAGGGGAATTAAAAGCCTTACCGGAACAAGTATTTGAAATTATAGTGGCTGTAATAAATGTATAAAAGCATTTAAAACCGATGAAAAATAGGTGGCTAGGTTAGCCTCTTTATCATTTATAGCTAGTTATTTTGTGCCGCCTAATACGGCGCTTATTTATTTCAGCTTACCAACGGATTCAATCTGACCGCATCTTCTAAGTGGTCTGGTGCAAAGTGTGAATATCGCATAGTATCCACAATTGAAGCGTGTCCAAGTATGCGCTGAAACACCAAAATATTACCCCCGTTCATCATAAAGTGACTGGCAAATGTGTGGCGTAAAACGTGCGTCATTTGTCCGCGCGGCAATTTAATTGTTACGTTCTTAATTGCAGTTCTGAATGTGTAATGCGGTAAATACACAATCAAAGGTTGTTGATCAAAGTCGAGCCACGACCTTACTGGAGGGCGGGAAAACCACGCAAGGGGTCAAAATAGTTAATCCACTACAGTAGACTTACTTTGCTAGTTTATAATATACACAATTTTATTCAGCCTTTGTTTTCAATCAATGAATTAGGTGAGGCTAGTTTTTTGATCTTTTGAATTGTATACCTAGTAAGTCATAGTGAAATGTTGTACTATTTACTTGGGTTACCGCGCACTTAACCACAATGATGCAATCAATTTACCGCTTGTAAAAGGGTTTGCAGGAGTTGTCAGTGGCTAGCACTGTCGTAGATATACGAGGTTACTAGCATGAGAGTTAAAACTGTTCTAGTTAGAAAATATCAACGTTTTCGTCTAGGGAAGTGGGAAGATGTTTCACAACATCTTCGTTCACGACCTAGATAATGAGCGTTAGCGGTAACCCTCCATTACGCTTCAACTGCTTCAACTGCTTCAACTGCTTCAACTGCTTCTATTTCAATTAGAGTCGCAGGAATATCTAATCCCATCATTTGATAATAGTGGTCTGAATATCCTGTTTTTTCAAAAACCTGCTTGAATTTCCCTATGTATTTTTCAACATCAATACCCTCAAAGTCATTTATATTTATTGAATCAGAATGCGATCCTCGATTAATGTATCTAAATAAAGGTTTGAACTCTGATGAAGATTTTCCTAACTCTTCTAATACCTTCTTCAAAGCATCTTTCTTATGAATAAAGTTGAAATAATGTTCAAGTATGTTTCTCATAGCATTTGGCAGCATATTTGCGTAATTATGATTATCTGAACAATCTTTTATTATTTGCCAATATGTTTGGTAATCATTTTGGATTTCATTTCTTTGAAGGTCTTTGATTTGACTATAGTCTGACTTTGTAACTCTGTATAATTTATAAGGGATGCTCCGATTGCTAGGTGCTTTAAGCATTAGTAATTCATGAAAGAAAAATAGATTGTGAGTAAGAATGAATATTTGCTTAAAATTAGCTACCAATATTTTATGATGAATCAATGTTGCTATGTCATAAATATAGTTATGGGAAAGGCTTGAGATTGGATCATCTATTACAATTATTCTTTTGTTAAGAGTAACTGTGGATTCTTGATCTGTTGCTCCGGTACAACTTTCTAGGAAATATAAGAAGGTGATTAAAGTCTTTTCACCTTCACTTAAAGTATTATAAACATTCTCATCAGCTTCGCCTTTTCGTACTATTTTATAATGCTGTGAGCTCTCAGATGCTTTTTTTAGTTGAAAACTGTTTAAGCCTAATTCTTTAAGCTGGCTATTAATATTTCTTATTGAAAGGTCTATATTGGTTATTTTTTTACTATTTTCGATGATAACGCTGTCTTGTTCTTTCTTATCATTGTTCTTATTTTTATAATCCTCTCTCAGTTGTTTCACTTCTAAATTTAAAGATTCTGTTCTATCAGTAGTCGATTCTATTAAAGCTGCATATTCTAAATTTAGTAATGACCAAAATTTTCTGGTTATATTAGCTAAGTGAATCTTTTTATTTTTCATTTTGTCATTGAAAGCTTCTATTTCAGATTGAATCTTTAGAATGACATTATTCAAATTATCAATAAACGTTGTAGTATCTAACAATTTTATAATTTCACTAGGTTTAGTATATTTATCGTTAATCAAAGACAAATTATCTTTTAAACTCGTCAATAAAAGTAATTTGGCTGTATTAAACTCCGAATTATCAACAACGTATTCCGCTAAAAATGCACTATTAACGAGATTAGATTCAAGTGTTGAAATAGATAGCTCATATGCATTTTTTAAGTTTAAAATTTCGTCTTGTTTAGACTGATAAGTAGTATCAAACAATTGATTTATTGAAGTCGAAAAATCAGTGCTTAGATCTTGTTGGCAAAATGGACAAGGTTCATCATCATTAAGATATTTTATACCATATTGAACCCAATCTGAATTACCAAGTTTTTCGACCAATTCAGCTAAATAAGAATCTGTTGAGCCAACAATCCTTGACTCAAAAATCAGTTCGCTTTCTATACCACACCCATTAAAAGAAATGGCTTGAAGGTTCTCCCTTGAATTACCACTTTGGTCATTTAATTCTTTTGCTTCAGCTTTCAGATCTTTTATCGTTGAATCGCAAGAAAATTGGCTCTCTTTTATTTTTTGAAGGAATTTATCCTTAGTCTTAAATCCTGTTAAACAAAACTCAAGTTCTGTTCGTTCATACTTAGATTTGGATTTCCAAACCGCTTCTTTTAAAGTACTTTCTTCGCTCGTAATTTCTTTGTTTTTTTCGGTTGCACTTTTTTCAATTTTATTTTGAGATTCTTCAAGTGTTTTTATCGCTTGCTCTGCTTCGTCAATAGCTTCTTCGGCTTCTTTATTCGCTTCACTTAAAGTAAAAATGCCTTTTTGCTGTGGTATTTCATAAAAGTTATCCCGAACAAAGTTTTGATTATAAACAATGATTTCATGGTCTACGTCGTTTGGTAAAACTTCACAGTTCTGATAGATAGGATCAGTTTTAGATTGTAAGAAATTACCTAAAGTAGATTTTCCTGAACCATTTAATCCATAAAATAAGTTTATTTTTTTATTGTCTGTATTAACAATAACAGGGGTCGTAGGCGAGTAGCTGGCCACATCCATTAGTTTTATTGAGGTGATCACTTTATAAATCCTTTTCTAGTTAAGAAATGAATATTATCTTGTCAGATAATTTACAACGTTGTATTAACTGTTTGTAAAAACATTGAAATAGAGTTTTAATTTCTAGTTAATTCGTTGATATATATTGCATCTTACTCTTTAGTTTCTAAAAAACTTATTTTAATATGGCTTTTGTGATCTATTCCTTAAGGGATGCTTTTATGTCTGAAATATAATTCAATTGAATTGCGGGTCAGCTTTTGTATAATGCTCGTCCGCCTTGATGCGGATACAATTTGCATGGGTTCCCTTACCCCATGAATTTAACTAAAAAGGTTTATTATGCGTGAATTAACTGCAATGCAGACGCGTCAAGCGTTGATCTGTCTCTCTTGTTTTCATATTTTTGTGATCTCGGCGAGCAACTATCTAGTCCAACTTCCTATCAATATTTTTGGCTTCCATACTACGTGGGGTGCTTTTACGTTTCCGTTTATTTTTCTGGCGACAGATTTAACTATTCGTGTGTTTGGTGCCGGGATGGCTAAGCGCATCATTGCGCAAGTTATGTTACCTGCGTTACTGATTTCATATATGTTATCTGTGGTGTTTTTTGAAGGTAGCTATCAAGGTGTGGCTGATTTAAGCGAGTTTAATAGTTTTGTGGGCCGTATTGCACTCGCAAGCTTCTTGGCTTATTTATTCGGGCAGGCTCTTGATATTGTTGTTTTTAATCGTTTAAGAAAATTAAAAACTTGGTGGGTTGCACCTGTATCATCAACGGTATTTGGTAATTTGATCGATACGGCTATTTTCTTCTTTATCGCGTTTTATCAAAGTTCAGATCCGTTTATGGCTGCTAACTGGATTGAAATTGCGACCGTAGATTATGGATTTAAATTGATGATTAGTTTAATCATTTTTTTACCTCTTTATGGTATTTTATTATCTAAGTTAGCGAGTGTTATTACATTTGAAGCGAATGCGAACAATAACCTCTCTACTGCAAAATTAAATTAATGTAACTTAATTTTGTAAGGGGGCGAAAGGCGCTAAACTTATTCACTTATATGTGAAAAGTTTGGCGCCTTTTTTGTTTTATTACAGTAAATGTATCGGCAGTTAAGGTATAATCGCCGCGTTCAAGATTTTACGTTTTTAATTTACACGCAATTGAGGTGCCGAATGGCAACAGACGTGGCTTTATACGATGATATTCGTCCTTTTAATGATGACGAAATAGCAAGTGTTGTTGAACGCTTAGTTAACGATAACGAATTTATTACTGCGATCGCGCACTTTCAGTTCCCGCGCTTGATCAAGCATTTTAGTTGGGTGATATTCCCAATGATCCGTATGGTGCTACGCCGTAAATGTCGCAAAATAACCAGTATTAGTGAAATTCAGCACGAAGTTATCGCTTATATGGAAAAAATGATTGCGACCACAACAACTCAGGTTACTTTTAACGGTATAGAGAAGTTGGATAAAAATAAAAATTATTTATTTATTTCGAATCACCGCGATATAGCGATGGACCCAGCATTTGTAAATTGGGGATTACATCAACATGGTCATGATACTGTGCGTATTGCCATTGGTGACAATTTATTGAAAAAACCATTTGTATCCGATCTGATGCGTTTGAATAAAAGTTTTATTGTGAAACGTTCTGCGAAAGGTGTGCGTGAGATGATCGCGGCATTTAAATCATTATCTGGTTATATTGCGTATTCAATCCAAACCGAACAACAGTCAATTTGGATTGCGCAAAAAGAAGGCCGTGCTAAAGATGGTAACGATCAGACCGACCCTGCCATTTTAAAAATGATGTATATGCATGGCAAAGGTCAGAAAATTAGTTTTCCAGAATACATGAAATCATTAAATATCGTGCCGGTGACTATTTCTTACGAATATGATCCAAACGATGCCGCTAAAGCTAATGAACTTTCACAATTAGCGACCGCTGGTGAGTACAATAAAACTGAATTTGAAGATATTGATAGTATTGTTCAAGGTATTGTTGGTTTTAAAGGTCACGTGAATGTAACTTTTGGTGATGTCATTGTTGACGATATTGCCGATGCGAATGAACTGGCTGCGCGTATTGATCAGACTATCGATAATAACTATTATTTGCATGCGACTAATTTATTAGCGGCAGAGCAACTCCATACTAGTGCTGAGTATAAGCAGGCTGCAAGTAACGTAACTGCGGAGCAACGCGCTAAATTTGCTGCACATTTACAAGCAATACCGAACAAGTTACATGCTGTCGTGTTGTCTGGTTATGCAAAATCAGTAGAGAAGCAATTAGTTACCGTTGATTAATATAAAAAGTTTAAATTGTATTTAAGCCCAGCCTTGCTGGGCTTTTTATTTAGATTTTAATTATTTATATAAAACCCTTGCAAACGCAAATGAGAATCGTTACTATTAAGTTGTTCTTCAGGAAGTTCTTATTTATTTCGGCAGGACAAGACATTGCTCACATTGCTTCCGGGTTAATTTTAATCCATTACTCCTTGCAGGGTAAACCGAATTTTTTCGGGCCGGTAGATCAGACTTCTTATCCCT
>Ga0209395_1002175_pt1 | contig 26256 bp, 21 predicted proteins | sample GOMGulsemesocosm_3_FD_184635 | JGI IMG/M metagenome (GOLD analysis project Ga0209395, IMG submission 184635) | Methane-oxidizing microbial communities from mesocosms in the Gulf of Mexico - GOM9D Gulf of Mexico (SPAdes) (version 2) | ecosystem: Environmental > Aquatic > Marine > Cold seeps... | reverse complement strand
CTTTAGCTGGTAATTAATTTATCATCATACTACTTTGCTTTTAGCTTCGATGAAATTAGCCCCACCACTGATCTCCACGTTGTCATAAGCAAAGCGGATTTCTCTTGTCCGTCGTTCAATAGTCTGCGGTAAACTAGACGAGCTAGACAATAACTTAACGACTTGCTTGCGGAAACGATATATTTGAATATTGATATGGTTTTCACTCTGTCCTAGCATCTTGCTCAGTAACTCTTTATCAATCCAGCCTTGTTCACTTGCTCTCACCCCTTCAGCTATATCTTCAAGACGTTTTCGAGCCAGAATTAACAGTAAGTAGTGATGATTACGTTGTCCTAAATCGTATTCCTGTTCGCCCATGATGAGCTTCATCGCAACATGTTCTTCATTTTGACTAACCATAAATTGAATTGATGCTTGTTCAACAGTTGCAAGATCCAAAACATCATTATGCAAGGTTTCCGCAGTAGCACTGGCTTCGATGAAGCGCCACGCTTGCTCTCGACTACCGACCATGTCTCCGGTTTTAAGCACAGAGACTCCAGATTCACTTTCGCATACCCAGTTACCACTGGCCGATATGTATAGCGTATTCTCAGGCTGGTCTTCATTCGGTAATACAGCTAAATCTTTCAACACTACAGTCGGTAATCCAGGAGTAATCGGTATTAACAAGCTATTTGGCGGAGAAAGATCAACAATACGCCATGTATCACCGGACAGGCTGGCGAAATTAATCAAATCACCCAGATGTAAATGCTGAGCACTAGTTCGATGAATCAGTTTGCCATTAACATAAGTGCCGTTACTGCTGGTGTCTTGTAGTACCCACATGCTTCCATCCCAAAAAATAGTTGCATGCATACGAGAAGCATCAGGTGAAAACAATAAGGTGTGCGAAGAATTAGGGTGTCGACCAAAAAGGTGCTGCAACATTAAAGTGACTTGCTCTTCGGTATTAAGGTTGATAATTTTTGCCATAAGCAACTCCATCTATAATTATTAATTTAGTCGTATCTGTTACATTTGTAATTCTATGCAGGGGGCTAACTCAACACAATTTCGCCCTTTTCCTTTCGCTTTATATAAAGCTTTATCCGCGCGGGAAAACAAGCTATCCAATGAGTCATGACACTGGAACTTGGCGCTACCAATACTGCAAGATAGCTTAAATTTAGCTAATGAAGTATTTCTGGCGACCGCATGCTTAATCTCCTGCGCAAAGCAAGAAACGAAATGCTTATCTACATCATTGATCAAAATAGTAAACTCATCTCCGGCGAATCGAAATACCTGTGCGCGTTCACTGCTGAACTCTAATAATAGCTGCGCAAAATTGGCTAACACAAGGTCACCTGCTTGGTGGCCGTATTTATCGTTAACTCGTTTAAAACCATCAAGATCAATTATAAGTAGTGAGAAATTCATTTTCTTTTTATAGCTTCTTACAGCTAATTGTTGAAAGCAGTGTTCAAATTGATTTCTGTTAGCTAATCCCGTCAAACTGTCTTGAAATGCCAGCAATTTCATTTTCTGATATTCCAGTGCATTGCGTAACGGATGGATTAACACCTTAGATAATTGGGTTAATAACGCTTCTTGTGCCATCGTCAGGTTTTGTTCTAAATCACACTCTAATTGACCCAAAGCATATCCGTCATCAGATAAATCAAACCTTAAATTAGCATTCCCGGGAGCCGATAACTCTGTAGTCAATATGCAGTTATCTGTATGAAACGCCAGATTGCAGAGAGGGAGATATTGGTGGATGCTCTGCTTAAAAATCGCCAATAAGACTTCAGGATCCAGACTGGATTGTAATTTACTCGCTAAATTGGCGCAGGCTCGGTCTGCAGCTTTGGGTTTAATCAACATATTTAACAATAGCGGATGTGTGAAGCTAAAATTAAATAACTTATAAGATAACCGAATCTGTGCTGTCATTGTTATTATCACCAACTTCTGTTTTCAAGTCAGTCATATCAAACATCTGACTTTCCTAGAGTTATTATTAATAATAATAACGGGGCCCGTCACTGTTTCTATTATACCACTTGCGAAAACACAAGTTGTGTACAACAGAAACAATCTAGAAACAGGTTATCCTTTTTAGTAACTAAATAATATTACAGCTTATTACACTTGCAATAAGCTGCAATATTACCAAGATGCTTTATAAGTGTTAGTGCCAAGGAAAGTTGTTAAACCGCAAACATCATTACACGTTAAATAATCGCCAATAATACCAGCGGTTTGTGTTGATATATACTGAGCATTAACGAGCTTAATCGAGGTTAAAATAGTTACAATCTCATTTTTTTGTTTACAAGCTAAGACGTCATCACGCATCGCTTTATCAGATGCAATACTATGAATTAATAACGCTAAATTACCTTGTTCTGCGCTGCTAAGGATCGTAACGTCTTGGTCTGTAAGCTGAGTTTGTTCAACAAAATCAAGATTTTCAGTATTTGAAAAAGCGCAACGGTAATTAGCATTACCTAACATAAGTTTAAGTCGTGGCTCAGCGTCTGAACTGCCCGTAACGTTAACCAATAATGATGCAAAGTCGTCACTCATCACAACACTTGATAATTTACTTGGTTCATCAAAATAACGGTCTATAAGGTCGTGTAATACACTAGATTTAGAAAGCTGAATAACCGAGTTTGGTAAGTAATATAAATCCTTCAACTTTGCTTTCAATTTTGCTTGATTAGCGCCCTCCCCCGAAATACCTGGATATATTGAACTAGTCGTAATTTGTAATTCATTGTCGCTAACCATAGCAACGATTAATTGAATACAGCAAAACTGATCGCGGAATGATAATAACTTTTCTGTATCTGTGATATTTGGCATTTAGATTTTCCTTATCTTGGTTCGTTTATAGTCTGTTTGCTATTGTTTTATAACTGTGTTGATAAATTAATTTTACTACCAGTAAACGCTGGTTTTATTCCCGTCGAAAAAATGAAATCATTAAACTTGGTTTTATTCGCGCTTTTATGACAACCGCTGCAGCTCGTTCTTTTTTTACTGAAGGCTTCCAATATCGGATTCTCAAGTTTCTCTGGCTTTACATACCCCATATCTGCCCACTGGTTATTAATTATGCGGTAGTTTTTCCAGACACTATCTTTAAGCTCCCGCATGGTGGCATTGTTGTAACTGGTTAGATTCTTTACATCCTGCTGAGAAGGATGGACAACGATGGTACTTTTTTCGCAAGCATCCCCTTTCTCACATCCATTTTTGTTGATTGGACATGAGGGTAAATCTTGCTGCCATAGGCCCTGTTCATTCACACATACCTCTCGTAATCCCGCCCAATCCTGTTTAAAGAATGCCCAAGAGTTACCTAATATAGGTTTAATGCTACTCTCTGTTAATTCTTCGATACCATTCCCAGAATCGGTATATGTAGGAGCATTACCAACAAATTCATAGGTTGCCCAACTCCACTTGTTCGCTTTATCAGGACTAACATCAGCTGAACCGCTATTTTTTGGATTGTTTTTATTGACGATATGTATTGCCGAAAGACCCACAACGTTAAGCTCACACATTTCAGCGCCATCTGCAGCCCCCGACGTAACTACTGCGAAGGACTTATGGTAATAAGAAAACTCCTCTGGCTGTAATATTTTCCATGCTGCTTTGATGAAGATGGCTCCTCGCTCAGAGCTTTGTGTGCTGCCTTCGTATTCGAATGCTTCATTGGCCGTCGGATAATCTACCTCACTCGATGCAGACAACCTTTTTGAGTATTCAAAAGCCGGTTGATTCATATAAACTTGATACCTGACAGCCTGCAAATTAATATCAACAACTGTATCTTCTTGCGGGTTCACAGAATTTGTTAATACTTCTATTTTAGGTCCTCGAGGCACTGAAGGATATTGCTTAATAAAAGCTGTGTATTTAGAGTTTTGTCCTGGAGAGCTTGGCTCAAATAAATAATCACATGATGCAGGTACAGTGAATGAGCTCTCATCCCAGCTGTTTATATCTGCATGTTTCACTTGATGATTCGTAGGCCATGATTGCCATACAGGAAAAGTATCGGCCAGTTCCGCACTTTTTAAAGCATAATCAGGCAAGCCAATAGTGTTCCCATCGACAGGCCAATTAAGCGCATGGAACTGTCGGTAAGCATCACGAATCAAGGTTTGATTGGTACGGTTGTTACCAAGCGTCGCTGCAAAGCAAGCAAGAATAGAAAATGGTTTATTACTGATATTTTGATAATCAGGACAAGATTCTACCGTTGGCAGTTGATTAATTAGCGCCTCATTCACCGTCGTATTATCATCGACAGTATATGAGTATGCGAGCGTGCTATAAAAAAATAAAAACAAAACAACAGCACTTATAATTAGTTGTTTTTTTGTATCATTTATCAAGAAATACATATAAAACGTAAACTTCCTTTCATCTTTAGCATCGTATTGAACATGTTGCAGCGTGATCAAATAGAGGGGAATTGAATAAGGTGTAAATTAACGTATTTACAAAAATAATCATATTACACCTTATTACACGAACAATTGGGTAAATTACACTACAGAAGTGCCCCCTCAAGTTCTTTTTGGATGGCAAGAATGTCAAATTCAAAACGTTTTTCACCATAACATTCGAGTTGCTCTAATGCCGAAGTCATTAAGATTGCACTTTGTTCAGCATGGTCAAATTTTGCGTGACTCTGGGCCATTAATGCATGCATCCAGGCTCGGTGAGAAATCGCACCCGCACTGCACCATTCTTGATACCCTGCATTCATCAATTCTAAACCATGCCGTTTTTCTTCAACATTAACCGCTACCCAGCCGAGCAGAAACGTTGACATTGATTTCCAGGTCACAATATTATTTTTACTCGCTATTTCTTGCGAACGTGACGCATACTCTTTCATCAATTTAAAATCTTTCATGTAATATGCAAATTGTGCCCGATGAAAATAAAAGAAGGCAAGAGTGTGTGGGTCTTGGGAATCATTAGCAGCATCATAAGCAAGTTGTAATTCTTGCTGAGCCAATACAAGGTTACTACTCTCAACATTATCTGCTTCTAACAATGCCAACGCATGATGTGAATGTAAGGCGCTCAGCAGATCATAAGGAACATGTCTTCGATAATTATCCTTACAAGCGAGCAAATTAGATTCACTAACTTGATTATACTTATATTTTCCTAAGCTATATTCTTGGTACGCTTGTGGAGCATCCCCATGAGAATGAAATATAAGCGCATTCACAAAATGAATTAACGCAGTAAAATGTTCAGGTATGGCCGCTAATTTATCCAGTTCATTATATTTCATTAACCCCTGTGGTAACTGAGTTAATACCGCGTAATTGATCATCAAACTAAAGTAAATTGAACATTGTCTTTCTGAATCTAATTTTTCCAGCGGCAGTTTATCTATCTTGGCAATGTTCCTTCTATAATCTTCAGAGCCAAAACCTTTTACTGTCATTAACAACATACTATAAGTCAGACGTAAATCAGCCTCACATGTTGCTCTATCGTCCTCATCAATACGTTGTAAATTATTCAGTGAGTGCTCAATCATGTTCATGGCATAAATAAAATTACCATCAATCGATAGTGCCGTGCCTATACTCACAGATTGCTCAAATGCCTTAGCTGCATTACCGGAGCCAAAAAGATGATCAATATAAATCAGCGGCGTTTTCTTAATTATCTGCGATTGCCCTTGTTCCAGTATACTGACAATTTTGTTATGCGATTCCAACGTTACCGATTGTGTTTGACTGTCATATGCGGCATCCCTCACTAACGCATGCTTGAAAATATAACTATCACCAGCAACTTTACGTTGCAGATAAATAATCTCAGCCTCAAGCAATTCATTTAGATCATTCTGCACCTGACTTTCACCAAAATGGGACGCAGCAACAAGCAGAGCATAATCAAATTCACGACCTATGGTGGCAGCTAGTTGCGCGGTCTCTTTAGCATAAACCAAACTATCTAGTTTTTGCTGTAAGGAATCCCGTAAACTATTAGGCACTTCATCAAGCTTGTCTGGGCTTACGAAATCAATAACACCATTGAGTTTATGGACTAACTTATTTTGCTTCAGCATGTTAGCTAGTTCTTCAATAAACAGTGGAATCCCATCAGTGCGTGAAATCAATACATCCTGCACACTTTCCGACACAATTTCATGATCAAACAAAGCAAGAATAAATTTGGCCGTCGCTGCCGCAGTCAACTTATGTAGCGTCACAGAATCAAAACCTAATGACTGTAACGGTAGCGGTAATATTTGACGAGACGTACTAATAACAACATCACGAGTAGGTTTAAGTACCAAAACAAATTCGGCAATGAACTCTAAGCTAGTTGGATCAGCCCAGTGCACATCTTCAAAAATAAACAAGTTTCGCTGTTTGATATCACTCTCTAGATCGCTCTTACCTTCACCAAATTCTTCATATGTTAATAATGATATCAAGGTCGAAAAGAGCAGTTTTCTTTGTACATCAGGCGCTATTTCGGTAAGTGGGAAGCTATCATCTAGGGGTAGATTGAGCCAGCTACAGAGTATCGTTAAACCTTGCTTTTTCTCTTCAAGTGTATTGTTCCTTAAGGCTGTTAACTCCACTTGTTGTATGATCTTAGTTAAGCGTTGTAATGCCGCTTGCGGATCCATACCATTTAATGAATAACGGTACTTCAATAACTTAAGTATCGGATACAGAGCGTTATTTTTGTGTTCAGGCAAACATTGAGCTATATGGTGACGCATTTGCTGAGCAGTATGTCTCAATTCAAATACCAGCCTCGACTTACCTATGCCCGCCTCACCGCAAACATGCACTAAGTTAGTTGTATTTGCCTTAGTATCATTTAACCGTTCTGAAAGTTGCTCAAGCTCTTGTTCTCGCCCGATAAATGCTGAATTTTGCTGGCTGCTGCGTAAGAACCCAAACGCTTCGACCTGACGTTCAGCGAGCAAACTGAACAACGGAGTGTCCACACGATCAACGCCCAGCACACAGCTTTGCGCGGGTTCGAATTCGATATAGCTTTTCAACAAATTACGACTAGCATCCGAACACAGTACTTGATCACAGTCTGCCATGCGTGCAAGTTGCATCGCAATATTTGGGGTATCACCTTCTGGTGTAGCATCGGCATAACTCGTCACTAACCCAGTATGCATGCCAATGCGGAGCTCCATTTCAATTCCTTGGCTAGTTCGTAGCAAGGCATTCCGTTTATTTAAATTACTAATAATATCCAGTGCCGTGCGTGCGCTAAGACGAACATCATTGTCACTCACTGTTGGGTAACCAAAATAAAATAATAAGCTATCGCCTAAGCTCCCCACATGGCATGCTCCATAACGGATCGCCATATCCAAGCACTGATTTTTTTGGTCCCGGTGCAATGCATCAACGACTTCATGATCGATCGGATTGTCAGTCACAGAACGGGCGCTTAAAAAAATACTTAATGCTGTGATCTGCTTGCGCTCAGTAAGCCCTGTATAATTTATAGCATTGTTATTGATCAGCGTCTCATCACAATCCATTGATAACAAATTTCTATCTGATAGGCCGCTCAGCTCTTTTCGGGAAACGAGCTCACCAACTAAATTAGAGAGATTGATATGAATAAGATCTTGATAAAGTGCATCAGCCTGAACACTTCGCTCATGGGCTTTCTTCTGCAGTACTCGTCGAAGTAGCACTGCGATAGGATGACCGACAATAGCAGCCGGCAATGGCACATTTTCTTGACTCAATTGTTTATGGAATATGGACGCAAGATTGGAGCCTGTGATTGCGGGTTGACCAGTTAAGCATTCAATAAACACTAAACCCCAGACATAAAGGTCAGTCTTTAATGTCGGCGGCTCACCTCTAAGTTGTTCCGGTGCACTATAAGAAGGTGTACCTAAGGTTTCTTGAGTCAAGGTAATACTTTTATAATCAAGTTGGCGCGCTTCGCTGCTCAGGGTCCCAATACCAAAATCTAATACCTTAGCATGCGTTTTTGCCCCTGATTTGGTTAGCATTATATTGGCTGGTTTAATATCTCGGTGGATCACGCCTTGCTTGTGAGCGTGTGCTAACGCGTCCAGTACCTGTGACATAACTTCAACAGTTTCCAGCGGAGGTAAAGCACCAAGTTCAAGCAAGGTTTGCTTTAATGTTTTGCCATCAACATATTCAAATACCGCATAAAATAACTCACCACAATGCACTTTATCTAGTAAACGTACGATATTAGGATGCTGCAATCTACCGACAAGCTGGGTTTCACGTTCAAAACGTTCTATATAACGCTGCTTTTTCGCATCATCAAACTCAGCACTGAACGACAAAAATTTAATCGCGACACTTTGACCTGTATTAATCTGTTTAGCCCGATAAACGCAACCGAATCCGCCTTCACCGATTTTTTCAAGCAATTCATAAGCACTCGAATTAAATTGTTTAGCTAACGCATCAGGGTTATTTATAGTGTTATTCATAATAGTATCTATATTCTAAGACTATGTGTTATAACAAATATTACGGCACAAAACCTACACGAACAATATAAAATTATATAAAATAATAAACAGATTAGTATTTAGCATTTAAATGAAAAACTACGCTAAACAACAGTTCATTCTACTTATTATTCAACTCATTAAACCTGATACCACCACACCAACTACCACCTATGGAGTAACAGGCTGAATTGGTAATAATAGGAAACATGGGTAGGAAGCGAGAAATCACCCATGATGCAATCCTAAACCTAATAATTCATACCTAAGCACAAGAGCAGAAAGACGCGACTGATACTAATTTAGCTATTTATTACACAGGCATTAACTGAAACTGAATACTCTGCTTATGCCCTGTAAAAACACCCTTTATGTCATATAAAACACTCTCATTGGACCTTGGGGTAACCTGATAATTACTGCTAGAGCTGCCATAGGGGTGATCCCAAGAAAACTCAACTTGAAAACTTCTATCTTTTGCTGCATAGGTCGCACTGCCCTTCGGACCCATCATAGTGTCTGATTTGGTTGCGCACGCCCACGCTTGCGAGAATTTAATCTCTTTTGGTGGCGCTTCAGTAAATTTACCGTGCTCAACATCAACACCAATTAATATCAGTGTTTTACCTGTAAAATTATTTACCGTCATATCTACCGGTCTACCCATTTTACTTCTCCGCTATTAATTTAAACTAGCATGCCATCTATGATTTCCCGTTATAGTTAATATACTCAACTTCTATAAAGATATGTATTACACATTATTACAAGCACAAAAAAAGCGACTCAAGTGAGTCGCTTACAATTCATTGTTAATACTATTCTTTAATGAGCCGTTATTTTTTCTTCGCTGGACGGCGACGACGTGGCGGCTGTGAGCGTTTTGGTACATAACCTAAGATAGACTCAGGGATACCTACTTTCGCTTCAAAACCTTCAACTTCTTTACGCTCGATAACGTGGTCTAACAATTGCTCGATAGCACATAAGTTACGGAAATCATCACGAGATACGAATGAAATAGCTTCACCAGTTGCACCAGCACGACCAGTACGGCCAATACGGTGAACATAATCTGCCGCTTCTTCAGGTAGATCGTAGTTTACAACGCGCTCTAAATCATCGATATCAATACCACGAGAAGCAACGCCAGTAGCAACAAGCAAGCCTAGTTCACCCGCTTTAAAGTCTGTTAACAACTGCTCACGCATCGCTTGACTACGACCACTGTGGAAAGATTCAGCTTTGATACCACGTTTTTCAAGTTGGCTTACTAATTTAGCTGCACCACGTTTGGTTTCGATAAAGATTAAAGCCTGCTTCCAGTCGTTTTCAATAATCATGTGGCTAAGCAACGCTGATTTCACATCTTTATCAACAACAGTTAACCACTGATCAATTTGTTGTGCTGTTGTATGCTCTGGTTCAATCGAAATTTCCATTGCATAGTTGATTGCTGTTTTTGCCAAGAAACGTACTTGATCAGACAAAGTCGCTGAGAACAGTAGGTTTTGACGTTCTTGCGGTAAACGCTCGATAATTTTGTTAATGTCGTTAACAAAACCCATGTCTAACATGCGGTCCGCTTCATCAATAACTAATACTTCTAGTTCGTCAAAATGCAGCGCGCGTTGATGAGCCATATCTAATAAACGACCAGGCGTCGCTACCAGAATATCAACACCTTCGATTAGGCGCTGTTTTTGTGGGTCCATATCAACACCACCGTACATTGCCATTGAAGTAAGGTGTAAATGTTTACCATACTGTTCAACGTTTTCTGCTACCTGAACTGCCAGTTCGCGAGTTGGAGTTAAGATCAGCGCACGGATACGCTTCGCACGTAATGTGTGTTTATGGCTGAACTTTTGTAATAGTGGTAATACAAAACTTGCTGTTTTACCTGTACCTGTTTGCGCAGCGGCGATCAGGTTTTTACCCGATAAAATAGCAGGAATTGCTTTTTGTTGAATCGGTGTCGGTTGCTCGTAGCCTTTTTCAGCTACTGCTTGTAAAATTAATTTGTTTAATCCAAACTTCGAAAATGGCATTTGTAATCTCAGGTGTTTGATAAATAAGTAAAATAAAAATGGAATAAATAGACTGTTAGGATTGGAATAAGTAACAGCCGGATATTGGCGTGCATTCTAACACGAAGCGAGCAGTTGCGGGATTATTTAACGTTTACTGTTTTTATTTCGATACATAAGTTGATCAGTTTGCTCAATCATATCCTCAAGCACTGTCATCTGTTCATATTTAAACGTGTGGTAACCATAACTAATTGATGTTATCTCATCAATATCATATTCAGCTACACTTGTTTTATAACAGTCTAATATACGTAATGAGAGCCTTTCCAAGCGATTTCCGCAATCATGCTCATCACTAAATGAAGCCATTATAATAAATTCATCACCGCCAATGCGGGCAATAATATCACTTTCTCGACAGCTTACTTTTAGTACATTCGCGAGCGTTTTTATGCATTTATCACCTCGCTGATGGCCATATTTATCGTTGATCCGTTTTAGATGATCAATATCAAGATAAACAATTCCAATCGTTTGCTTTGCACGCCTTGCTTCTTTAATGCGTTGTTCACCAAGAAACAACAGGCCTCTGCGATTATTAAGACCGGTTAAATCATCTGTTAAAGCCAAATCACGGATCGCTTCATAATCACGCAGCATTTGTAAATCAGCACAGATCAAACGACAAAACTGTTCAAGTAGCTTCATCAACGCAGTTGAGTACTCCGTTTCTTTGGTATCAATAATACAAATAGTGCCAAACAGCTCCCCGCAGGGCCAAAATATCGGTAAGCCAAAATATGAACGTATTTCCCCCTCGGCAACAGGTGGTGACAATTTCCAATAAGCATCAGACTTGGCCTTTTGTACATTCAATTCTTGCTTAGTTTCGGCAATTTTTCGGCAAAAGCTGTTAATATCCCATGTCCATGAGTCATTACGAGATAGAAAGTTATCTTCATTTTGACTAGCAACAACCACGTTAAATTCATCTTGGCGTAACTGAACAATCGCACCACATGCAGAACCAAATAATTGAGCGGCAATATCAACAGTTTGCTGCCATTTATCCAGATCTATGATGGTTTGCGGTGTACGGGATAAGCAAGATTGATTATCAAACATGGCGACAGTCCTTTTCATACCAGAACAATCATTATAAAGCTGAAAATAATAAGAAGGATATACCCCTATTTTATTAACCAAAGCATAAATAACTATATTATTTAATAAATGACTGATATTTATGTCATCTTCTAAATAATTGTCTAAAACGCAATATTAATAAATAACAGAGTTTATTATAATTGCGGTTCTTATCGCTAACGAAAGGGCTATCACGTTATGTTTGACGCCATTAAAGAATTCATTAACCCAAGTGAAAACCCAAATATATCCAAAGCATTCGAATATCAAAATACCCATTTACCAACATTATGGTTACTAGGTAAAACAGGTGCAGGTAAGTCCTCATTGATTCAGGCGATCACTGGCGATAGTGATATTGAAGTCGGTAATGGTTTTGAACCTTGTACCATGACATCGCAAGCTTATAACTACCCTAAAGCAACACCATTGTTGCGCTTTCTCGATACCCGTGGATTGTCAGAAGCTGATTACGACCCAACTGATGATATAGAGATTAGCGCCAAACAGGGCCATGCTTTACTTATCATTGCCAAAGCCGAAGAGCCAGAACAAAGCGATGTTATAAATGCATTAAAGAAGATTAAAAAGCAAAAATCAATCAAGCAGATAGTCATCATCCACACAGCCGTAAAACAAATTAGCGATGATGAACAAGTCAAAACCGTGCAATACAACCAGCAACAATTCGAAGCGGTATGGGGTGATAAACTCGCTTACCTTGAAGTCGATTTTGAATTGGCTAATGGCGAAACATTCGGTATTCCAGCATTAACAGAAAAACTAATCGAGCTATTGCCGATTATCCAACAATTTAATCAACAGCAGCAACACGCAGATACAGAAGGAGCTAACTTTCAGACGTTAAAAACTGAAGTGCTCTGGTATGCAGGTTCAGCTGGTGCAGCAGATGCGATCCCTGCGGTGGGATTAGTTGCAGTGCCAAGTATTCAAGCTAAAATGCTACACAGTTTAGCCAAGCAATATGGTGTCGACTGGGATAAACAGGCTTTTGCAGAATTTATCGGCACATTAGGTTCCGGTTTTGCTTTCCAATATGCATCGAAACTCGGTATTCGCCAACTGGTAAAATTAATCCCAGCCTACGGACAAACAATTGGTAGTGCATCAGCCGCTGTGATTAGCTTTGCTTCAACTTATGCCATTGGTCGTGCAGCCTGCAAATACATGTATCACAAAAGCAAAGGTGAAACGGTGTCAAATCAAGACATGCAAGCGATATACAAAGACGCGCTGGCAAATATTAAGGAGGTAGCGAAAAGTGAAACGCGCTAAAAACAGCCTGACACAGTTAAATAAGCTATCGGCAGGTGTTACAACCGTGCTTACATTAGCTGTATTGCTACCTGTACTTGTACTGTGTGGTTTTGGTTTATACGCCATTATTCAATATGGTTATACCCTAGAGTTTGCGATTGTATTAGTGGTTACATTCCTCACCTCTTATATCCCCCTGTTGCTGTTGCGTCGAAAAGCACAGGCCAAAATCGCTGAACGACTCATATCTGAAGACCATTTAGCTGAGAACGGAACAGCTGAAGACAGCTTAGTAAAAGCCTCTGCCGATTGGTCTGATGCCGAGAAGGTAATTTGGCAGCGCCTTAATCAACAGATTGAAGCGCAGCTCGCTGAAGATGATGAATGGGGCTCGTTAAAAACACACGGCCTTGTTATCGCGAATACCACAGCCCAAGAATTTTCCCGTGGTGACTTTCAATTTTCGGTCACCGATGGATTAAAGCTATTAGAAGAAGTAAGCCGTCGCTACCGCGAAACTCTCAAAGAAAACGTGCCCTTTGTTGAAAGTATTAAAGTATCCCATTTAAAGTTTGCTTATGATCATCAAGACAAAATCGCAACTGGTAAACAAGCTGCTGATTTACTCAGTAAAGCGTATCGCGTTTATCAGTTCATTAATCCTACAGCGGCAATAGCCAAAGAAGTGCGTAACAAGTTACTCGGCGATATGGCTGGTAATGTCGGTGCCAATTTACAGCTCAATATGAAAAGAGCATTTCTGCAAGAAGTCGCCTCGGTCTCAATTGATTTGTACAGTGGTCGTTTTTCCATTGAAGAGAGTGACATTAAGAAAAGTACTATCGCAGAAGAAGATGAAAACCGTCAACCAGAGCAACTTGAACCCTTACGTATTGCGGTAATAGGACAAATAAGTGCTGGTAAGTCGTCGCTTATCAACACCATTAAAGGGGCGCTTGACGCAGAAGTAAGCGCACTGCCCTCAACCAGCGAAGTGCATGTTTATAGCTGTGCCGTAGGTGACATTGAAGTGCTAAATTTGGTGGATTTACCCGGCCTCGATAGCAATGAGAAGACCAACAAAACAGTGCTTAAGCACGTAACCAATGCGGATATGGTGTTGTGGGTATTAAAAGCAAACCAGTCATCACGACAACTTGATCGCCAATTTATGCTGAGCTTAGATGAGTTTTATGCGCATAAAGATAACTTACATCGTAAGAAGCCAGTGTTCACGGGTATTTTAAACCAAGTTGATAAGTTAAAACCCTTGGCTGAATGGTCGCCACCCTATGATCTAGCCCAGTCTGATTCAGCAAAAGTAGTTACCATTAACAAAGCCATAGAGTACAACCAAAAGTTACTTGGTTTCGATACTATCATCCCGACTTCGTTTTCAACTGAATTTCAAACATGGGGACAGGAAAGTCTAGAACAACTGATTGCTAACAATGTCGATGAAAGCATTAACGTACAGCGCAATCGGCAGCGCTTAGAGGGTTGCAATACCAGCGCATCAGAACAATTTAAACGAGTATTTAAAGGCGGCAAAAGCTTGTTTAAAAACCTTCTTTAAGCCATGTTTTAATCATATTTAAAGAGTTAATTACATACGTTTTAATCATACAATTAATACAGGGTGAAGCATCATTCATCACCCTGTATTACCTACAATTACCTACAATTACCTGCAATAGATTTACATAAATATCGATTAACTTAACGGAACCGCTTTTTCCACCAATTTAAGGTGCGCTAAAAACTGCCGCTTATCCATCTCACCAACAACACGTAATTGCTCCATTTCATTACCCTCACCATCAAAGAACAGCATACTTGGCGGTCCAAATAATTTTGCTTTAGTCATCCATGCTGATTGCTGCTTGGTGTTGTCCGTAATATCAAATTTAAGCGCATTGATTGCGGTCATTGCAGTTGCGACACTTGGGTCTGAAAACACCTGTTTGTCCATCACTTTGCACGATGTACACCAGTCTGCGTAGAGATCTACCATAGTCACGACTTTCGGCGCTTGTAGATTATTAATCGCATTATCGATATTTTGTACCGACGCAGTTTTTATAAATAGCGGTCGCACGTCTTGCTCTGAACCCGTGTTTATAACACCCCGTTGGGTGATATGCTGCAACGGATCAGCCATATCATCAGCGCCCGTCATCATGCCCACAAGTAACATAGTACCGTAAACCAAGGATACGAATACCACAACATGACGTAACCACAAACGACTTGCCTGCATATCCGTGATGTTATGAATGTACATAGCACAACTGATCATAAGCAATGCCCACAAGCCTAATGTCACACTCGGAGCTGCAAAGCGGCTGATAAGTAAGATAGCGATCGCCAATAGCATCACGCCAAACCCTTGTTTAACACGCACCATCCAAGGGCCACTGCTTGGTAAGAATTTACCACCCGAGGTACCGATTATCACCAAAGGTACGCCCATGCCTAAAGCCATTACGAACAATACACCACCACCAAACAACCAATCTTGCGTGGTAGAAACATACAATAATGCCCCAGCCAGCGGCGCTGATACACAAGGTGATACCACTAAGGCTGAAATAGCGCCCATCATAAATACCGTTATCGCCTTACCACCTGTTAAGCGTTGCGATTGGTTATTCAATGCGACCTGTAAACGTGATGGTAACTGCAATTCATAAACACCAAACATCGCCAGCGCTAACAATACAAATAGACCTGCAAATATCACTAACAACCAGGTTTGTTGCATCGCAGCTTGTATATTAACGCCCTGCCCAACCGTCGCCATTAACACGCCAATCAGGGCGTAGCTTGATGCCATTCCCAGTACATACGCTAACGAAATATAGAAACCTTTCCAGCCCGTCATGCCAGAGCCTTGACCACCAATAATGCTCGATAAAATCGGGATCATTGGCAATACACAGGGAGTAAAAGCCAGCCCTAAGCCAAGCACAAAGAAGAGTAGCAAGGCCTGCGTTCGTCCAGCCCCCGCTAACATACTCGCCAAACTTTGGCTGTCATCTGCAGAAGCCGTCGTCACGTTAAGCAATTGAGCTGAAGCTGGGTTAGCCTCTGTATCTATGACTGGACGAATAGGCTCAGCAACAGATGGAATTGCCGATGTATTCGTCACCGTCGCGCCTAGTTCAATCACCTTACGCTGGGGTAAATAACACAAACCACTGTCAGCACACCCTTGATAGCGGATCTTCACACTGCCACTTCCGGTAAATGGCAAGGTCACGGTTAACGGTTGATGATAAACCTTTACTAAACCAAAATTAGGATCTTGCTTTTGCTCTGCAATAACTGAAAATTGTGGTTCAGCCAAGCTGACGTTACCACTCGTGACATTGAAAGAAAAACGTTTGTGGTAAAGGTAATAACCCTGCTCGGTCGCAAACGTTAATACTAATTTTTCACCATCGTCAGCGCTTAATACTTGTGATGAAAATGGAAAGGCTTGGTTAACCGTAAGGAATTCAACTTCAGCATTACTGCCCGCTTGAGCAATAGCGCTAACACTGGTTAACAGCAGTAGCATGATACATAGCTGCTTCATTGCACCATTTAAATTAAAGAGTAACTTCATGATAATAAAAAATCCGTATTTTGATGAACATTCAACTGCTCATCAACTAATGCAAACCCAATCTCTTCGGGAACCGTTAAGCGAGGGTTAATCGTTAATGCTGTGCTCATGATCCCTGCTTGCAATGCGCTATCAGCAACAACCGTCACTGAAATAACCTGCTGGTGAGTATCTTGTAACGCGAGAATATGAGAGCTATCTTGGTCTGAAAATTGTTGCCGCCTTGCATAATGCGCTGATGTTGTCAGAGCCTGGTTACGCAAAGGTAAAGCAAATAAAGCTTGGGTCTGTTGACGAGGATTAACGACAGCCACCACAAAATCACTACCATCCACTTTGCTGCCCGATGCTCGAATATCGCCACCAAAGTTAATCAGCGCACCGCTACTTGCTTGCTCTGCAATGGCTAGCGCCTGATCAACGGCGACTTCTTTAATCACGCCACCGAGATCCAATTTGGTGAGAGGGAAATGCATGATCAAGATATTATCTTCAATATCCCATGCCGTTAACCCCATATAAGGTTCAGCATCTTGATAGATCTGTTCACGTGTTTTAGCACTGTTTTGCAATAAAGTTTTGACTGTACCAACAGTAATATCAAAGATGCCCTGCGTGGTAATACTATATTCACGTACCTTGGCTAAAATATCTCGAGTTTCAGTATCGATAACCACACGTTTACCGCTGCGTTGATTAATCGCTTTCGTTAACATTGAAGTATCAGCATAGAAGTTAAATTTTGCCTCTAAACGTCGTGTATTAGCTTCAATATCTAGCGCCAGTTGTGCAGCGTCAGATGCAATCAAGGTCAACTCACAAGGGACGGTCATCGCCATAAAACGGTGCGTATAAGCTTGCTTAATATTCATATGTCACCCCGACTGCCCACCAGCGACTGGCATAACCGTTACTCTGTTCATAATAAGCCGCTAATGCATTCATTCGCCACTTAGCTGATAGCTTAAGGCTTGCACCCAGTTCAAAGGCATTGGCATTAAAATCACCTAATCGAATATCTGACGTTGCATAACCTGATGACGCGAAAGTCGGGTCTGCGGCTTTAGGATCAATAAAGAAATTAGCTCCTTGCTGGGTGTACCAGAAATAACCCGGTGCTAACGTTAACCAATCCGTGACTTTAACACTCATTTTCCCGCCTAACTGGTGAGACATAACGCCCCAATCATCAGCAAAAAATTTATAACGAGGTCGTACAACCACACTGTCATTCACACTGTAGAATGTTTGTAAATTAATCCCGCCTGACATGCGCGTATCAGGGCGTGAATCTTGACCTAAAAACACTTCATCATCACCAATCTGACCATCATTATTAACGTCAACCTCACGCAATACAGTCAAATAATGATTACTTAGATAACCACTTTTATAACCACCATAAGCAGTGAAAATGGCATATAAATTAGGCGTGAATACTTGTGATATGCCCACTTCCATACTAGATGTAAAAATATCTTCCCACTGCTGAGCATTACCACCATTCTTATACTCTTGGAATGCTAACGTTTGATCTGTCAGTACTGAGCCACCAACACTAAACGAACGGTTTTTAGTATTATCGGTATAAAACAACGCTTTCGCATTCGCCCCCATACTTTTATAATCTTCTTCTTGCGAGTAATTCACGCCAGCGGTCCATTCATCTCGGTCTTTATCACGGTAAGTCACATTGGTTGACGCTGAATAACGGGTATCCTCTAACTCAACAGGACGAATTTCATAATTATCACGATAAGGGTCATAACCGGCGCGGATTACTTCCGACGTCATATTCTGTGCATCTTGGGTGATCTGATCATGCGAACCAGATGGTGGGGTTGTTGAAACCCAAGCTGGTGACGCGCCAGATACCGTGTCATAACCCAATTCAGCGGTGATAGTCCAATCCAAGCCGATATTCTTTTCTAATGACAGAAGATTATCACCGGCATTAACTTTATCACCGTATTCTTCAAAGCTCATGTGGTGTATAGAAATATGATCTGCCGCGGATACTGAACCAGCAACAAGACCTAGTAAGGTTAAAGGTAATTTTATATTCATTATTTATCATTCATCATTAATTAATTAATTACAACCATGATTTATCAGCTAAACCTTATAAATCACTTACGATATAACAAGCGTGTATTTATGTGTTATCCAAGGTGTTTTTAGTTACAACCACAGCCGCCACCACCAACACCATTACCGCCAATCGAGCCTTGCTTATAAGCAAAGACTTTTTCAGAGAACACATCAAACTCAGGTACTTCACCACCGGGTTTCATCGCCTTTTTCGCTAGCGTGCCCTTTTGCCAAGGTTTCACTGGTTTCACGCTAAACCAGTCACGAATAGCCGAGAATAAAGACGGCTCTTCACTTATTACATTACTCGTAGGTGTGGCTAATGCCGATATATTCAATACAGGCTGAACAGGTATGACTGTCGGCATAACACTTAGAACACTTGGTGTAGTTACTTGCTTTACCGTTGGCACGGTTGCCACATCTCTAACCGTAGGCGTTATCTTCAATGGCAAAGGAAGGATAATAGGTGTAACTTGGTTCGCGACACCCTCAACCTTTTCAGGTATATTTTTCACCTTGATTTCTTGCCCTTTTGCTACTTGCTTCAGGGGCTCAACCTGCACTGGTTCAGGTTTTGAGAATTCGTGTATACTCGATTCCGTTACCTCTTTTATCGCTACGATTGTCGGTATTTCTGTTATAGACTTAGTTGCAGAAGGCGACTCTTCCGCTTTAGCCTGCTGCCCTTGATAAGCAACACTAGAAACTGACTCTGTCATTTTGACTACCGCAGCTTGCAAGCCAAAACTTGCTAATAACAACGAAGAAGATAGCAAAGTTAACTGTGAATAGGATTTCATTGACCTAACCCCATACCTTTCAAATCAGCCATGATCACGTCACCAATATGATTGATCGCACCGTAACGAACCTTCAATACTTGCCCCTTATAAATGTAATACAGCGCAGGCATACCGATAGGTTGAAAATCATCAACCAAGGTTTGCTCTGTATCATTAACAACGCGGAAATTTATCCCCAACGATTGTTGAAACGCAATACCAACGGCAGCGTCTTCATCCACATCAACACCAACCACATCAACACCGAGTGGAGACAAGGACGGTGCTAACTGATTGACTTCGGGTAATTCTGCACGGCAAGACACACACCATTCGGCGAAGAAATCAATGAGCGTTACACGATTTGGATCTAATCCCAGTTGTTTCTGAGCGGATGCAGAAAGCATTTCACCTTGTTGATAAGCGTGAGCTTGGCTAGACAATAATAATGTGAACACCACAAGCCATTTTTTAAACATAACTACCTCTAATACAATTAATTTAACTAATTTTTAAACTGATTTATAAAACAACGGAACAAGACTTAATTTCTACTCACCCAGTACAATCCGTACCTTGGTTTCAATATTGATCGCATCCTTAAAATAAGCCGCTAACTCAGCGGTGCCGTTAGCATCAAACACTGCACTATTACGGCCTGCACATTGTTGAAATTGCTTGATGCGATCAGCCGATACCCCAAAGCCAATAAAGCTAACCTGAATATTAAGATCTTGCTGGATCACATCACACAAGCCAGCACTCATTAAGTCATTGAAATAATCTCGTCGGCTATCATCACCATCGGTAAACAAGATCAAGCGCTGAGTCAGGGATGAAGATTGCACTGGTGTGACTTTCCACTCTTTTTGCCATTGATTAGTCAGCGTGCGAACACCCCAAATAAGTCCTTGATAAGATGCGGTACTCCCCCCACTCGTATCCAATGACTCGACGTAACGAATGACACTATTAAGATTGTTTGTCAGTGGTAAAATAAATGAAGTCTCACTACAGCGATCTAACCACCGACCCGGCGTTACTTCATTAAAATCCAAACGGTCTGACGAGGAGTTTAACGACTGCACGGTTTTATCTGCGTCTAAATTGCCGTTTCTATACACCAGACCGTCCACACACTTAGGACTTGCTTCAGAGCTAAGTAACCAAGGCGCACTGTCCACACCGACTCCTGTTTGAAACGGTACAATTGAAAAACGAACTTGATTACTACTTGGATCGATGTCGCCGATCACATCGGTAATAATTCTTTTCAACTCAGGTAAATGCCATGTCATTGAGCCTGAAATATCAAGAACTAGGGAAAAATCCACAGGATCTTGAATTAAATTCTGAACCAATTTAGAGCGTGACTGACTGTTTGACGCAACCTCAGTATCACTATCAACCGCAACAGGTAGCGCTTTCACCATCGCAGGTTCAAATCTATATTGCGCCGAGATTTGACAACCGTTATTGCTATTTAAATTAACGCTTTTATTCAATCCCGGTAGCACGAAATTCGGCCGGTAGTAATTCAAAATTCCATCGGTTACCACCCCATTGTCATTTTGCTGATATGCGCAAGCAACGACAGCTGCATCTGCCGCTTGCCCTGCTCGAATAACAACCTGGCTATACATAGCAAAAAACACCGTAATGGCTAATAAACTCACTATCGCTGGCAGCATAAAGGTGAATGTTAACGTTATCGCACCACGTTGACGCTTGATTACACTCATAACGTCCGCCCTATTAATAATGCAGAGCTCTGATAATAGCTGTCGTTAAAATTACGTATTAACAACGGCGTGAAATCCTCAGCAATACTACTCATCCCCTTAATACAAAGAGTTACTCGAAATAGTTCAGCATGCTGACCTGCATTTAAACCTTGAGTCGAACCTAAGGGTGACAGGTCAGTCAAAGACAATAACGTCTGCACTGGTACACACTCAGCACCAGCACTAACAGCATGTAATCGTGGTTTCTGTAACGAATCAAACACCACTTGCTCAGCATAAAGCCCAAGTTCTGCTGAAGAACCCTCAATCAAAGTACTGAAGTGGCGTTGCGCAACCAACAATAAATAATCAGCAAGCTCAGTCGAAATGATCTTTGCTATTGATGTAGAGGAGCCTGCGCCCAGAGTAAGCATAGTGTTGTCACATTGTTCACACGCGGTAATAGCTGTCAGTGAATACGCTAAGTTATCAAGTTGATTTTTTTGACTAATTCCTTGATTTATTCTCACGATAAATAACACCAAAATAACCATAACAAATGTGATCACAGGTAATTCAATAACGCTACTTCCTCGCTGTAACGAGCGCATATTAGATTTAATTAACATAACTAGCACTCCGCTCTAACGACACTAAAATCGTGCGTTTAAAACTAGCCAAACGGCTAAAGCTATCAATCTGACCTGAAATAAATAGTGCTTGGTAAGGATAAACCAACGTGAATTCCGCAAAGTCGTGGTTCTGGAAATCTTCTGCTCCCGAGCCATCAGCAAGCGACGTTAAAGAGTTATAGTAACTAGCCTCTACTGTGACCTTACTGCTATCAACTAAGGGCAAATCGAGTTCAGACAAGGTTAGTTGTAATTCACTTGTCAGATTTTCACCCGCACTCGTTACTACCAGTTGTCGAGCGGCAGAAGTTAGCGCAACATCAATAACACTACTCACCATCATAAAACGGCTTATTTCGATTAGTGCTAACAGCAATACAAAAAATGGTAAAATAGTCACCGCAAACTCAATGCTGACACTACCTTGCTGACCCCGCTTGTTTTGGCTACTATTCATTGCCTTACCAAGGTTGATCGCTTTACAAACGGTCATTGCTTAACCTGCTGCAACGGCTGTAGTAGTTGCTGCTGTAATTGTTGATAATAGGCTATATTGTTTTCTAGCTCTGCTTTAGTCAGATCTTGTTTGGCAATCGTTTTTGCAGCTTCTACATCTCCTTTCATGGCGAATGCGAGAGCTAAATTTTGACGACTTTTAGAGGTGGAACTGCCACGTAAATAGTGTGAATAAAGCACATCAATGCCTTGCTGTGGTTGACCATCTAAGATCCAAGCCAAGGCTAAGTTGTTACGGTATTCTAGATTCTCAGGTTCATTTGCTAACGCGCCAATAAACGCCGTCCTAGCATGGTGATAATCTTTAAATAACGCATAATTGATGCCTAAGCTATTTAATGCTTTCGCATCATCAGGCAACAATTCTACTGCCTGTTTTAAATCTGCTAATGCAGGTTTTACTTGCCCTAACCCTTGCTGTGCATTGCCTTTTTCACGTAATATCTGCCCACGGATTTCACTCGATTCACTCATATCATCCGATTTACCAGCGTCAGTAACTAACAAAGATTGCGCCTTATTAAGGTGATGCAAGGCTAAATCAAACTCAGATACCTGGTTGTAAGCTGAGCCTAAAGCCAGCAATAACGAGATATCATTTGGCTGCAGTTTCAGCTGTTTACGATAAATACCAATCGCACTCTCTGGACGACCACTCTCGAGTGCAAGTTGTGCAAGTCCACGATCATTTTTCATCTCTTCAGCTACATTGGCTTGATGAGAACTACACCCAGCTACGGCTACAGCCCCACAGGTTAATAACACTTGTAGTAACGATTTTTTAAACATAATTTTTCTTAATGCTGTTTTTATTAATGCTAAGGCCATGATTACAATCCCCCTAGACTGTCTAATAAGGCGATAATAGTGGGTGCAACAATAAGTACCACGACAGGTAGCATGATTAAGACCACCACAGGTAATGACATTTTCGCAGGGATCTTGCCGACTTTTTCTTCTAAACGAAGGTATTGATATTGACGACTGTCGCTAGCAATCAGACGCATAGTCGGGGCAATTTTACTGCCGTATTTTTCGGCCTGAGACAATGCAATAACCATGTTTTCAACTTCAACTAAATCTGTACGTTTGGCTAAGTTATCCAATGCGTTTAAACGAGAATCCAGTAACCGTAATTCGGCTTCAGTAATTAACCATTCACGCGATAACTCAGGCGCAACCGCCGCCATCTCATGACCAACACGTTGAAATACAGCTTCTAACGTTAAACCCGATTCAACACAAATCACCATCAAATCCAGTGCATCAGGTAAGGCTAAAGCAATACGATAGTTGACAGTCCTAGCCCGCCATTTCAACCAATGCTCTGCAAGTAAACCGCCTGAAATAGCGAACACTAAGGTTTTAGCTAACACAAATTTATCTAAGTCAAAATCGACATACCACTGCCAAGCTATACCACTGATTAACATCAAGCTTATTTTGGTCAGTAAAAAATAAGCACCGGCTCTCGGTCCATGAAAACCCGCTTTCAACAATAACATCGCTATATCAGGCGCAACGGTTAAACGTAGCCATAAACTTGATGAGGATCTAGCCTGAGGCAAGTGAGTTAGTCTGCAGCTCTGTTCAACAGATACCAACGTCAGACGCTGCAGCAGTAACTCCCGACGTTGGGCCTGACCACTAAATATCAACGCAACCACAACTCCACCGATAAGTAATGCGACGGCAATCCATAAAGATAAAGTCATTACGCGCGCACCTTAGTTAACAAATGGATAATAGCCAGACCAATCAACATACTTGTCACTACATATCCCAACACTAAATGACCACTTGGACTTTGGGTTAAGGTCATAAAAGCACTTGGATTTTTGAAAAACATAACTCCAATAAGTAATACCGGTAAGCTCGCTAAAATTGCCGCTGTCATCCGTGGCTCAGCGGTTAAACTTTTTATCTTCATTTTAATTGCAGCATTGTCATGCACAGTACGACTCAAACTATGTAACACTTCTCTAAGTTGACCACCGTTCTCTTCATTTAATATCAACGCGACACTAAAAAAGTGAAAGCTAACATAAGGCAAACGAATACTGGCTTGATTCAAAGCTTGTTTTAAGCCAATTCCAATTTCTAATTTATCGCGGATCAAGCTAAACTCATGGCCTAACATCCCCTGCTGATAATCAGCAATCTGCGCAATGGCTTGCGGTACAGAAATACCAGCCGAAACCGCACGAGACATTTGCCCCAGTACTTGAGTAAACGCAGCTTCAAATTCACGATGTTGACGTGTACGCATCAGCCAATAACTCCCACCCAGAATGACTGCAATAACAATCGCAATAATCATCATTCTCACTACGTTGGAAAAAAATGGCATGAAAAACCAAATGCCAAGCGCAACAACAGCCAGAATTATCAATAACCAGCGCTTAGTTTGATGAGTGAAAAGAGAATCAATACGAGATTGCACCTGCAACCCATATTCCATCAAAGGCCCTGTTTTCTGTTGCCAAATAAACAAACTAGAAGCAGCCACATTCACTGTCGAATTAACGCCAGAAACTAAACTTAATCGACGCTTTAATACGAGCCGTTGCCGCTGATATTGCAGCACTTTACAACTACTGATTATTAACACCAAAAATAACAACAAACCAATCATAATCACTGGCATCATTGCACTCCTAGCGCTTGTTTTAACTGCGATTCAAGTTGGTAATAACGGGCTTTTTCACTAAACCGCGGTAAGATTTTTGCAGACAAGAACTGTCCCACAAGATCACCATGGACGTCCATGTGCTGATAATCAAAATGAAATAGATCATGAGTAAGGTATTGATCCCCTTCAAGGCCAACAACTTCGGTAATATTCACCACCCGACGCTTGCCATCTCGCATACGTTCTACTTGCACAATGACATCTAAGGTACTGGCAATTTGACGGCGCAATGCTGATATCGGTAAGTTAACTTCCGCCATCAACAACATATTCTCTAAACGAATTAAAGCGTCATGAGGAGAGTTCGCATGGAGTGTTGACATCGAACCATCATGGCCCGTGTTCATCGCTTGCATCATATCAAACGCTTCGGCACCACGAACCTCACCTAAAATAATACGGTCAGGGCGCATTCGCAGTGCATTACGTAATAGCTCTCGTTGACCAATTGCTGCCGCGCCTTCCACGCTAGCAGGTCGTGTTTCGATACTAACCACATGAGGCTGTTGTAATTTTAATTCAGCCGCATCTTCAATGGTGATTATGCGTTCATCTGGTGATATTCCAAATGACAGCGCATTCAATAAGGTTGTTTTACCAGCACCCGTACCACCCGAAATCAATACATTAACCCGTGAACGAGCAATAACATTTAGCACACTCGCCATTTCTGTTGACATAGCTCCCAGTGCCGCAAGCTGTTCTAAGCTGTGTTTTTGATCATTAAATTTACGAATAGAAATACACGTACCGTTTAATGCTAGCGGTGGGATAAGTACATTGACACGACTACCGTTTAGCAAGCGCGCATCGACCATAGGCGTAGTTTCATCAACACGGCGACCTATTCGACTGACTATACGTCTAGCTAAGTTCAGCACATGTTCTTCATCTCGAAAGCTGACATCTGCACGCTTTACTTTACCGCGATACTCAACAAAGACTTCTGTATGTCCATTAACCATGATATCAGTGATCTCTGGATCATCCATCAACACCTGCAAAGGACCTAAGCCAAGCATCTCATCAACAAGACGCTGACTAATCTGGCGTTGTTCAATACCACCAATTGGAAATTGCTGACGTGCAGCAATATCCCCAACAGCTGTAAATGTACGAACCTCTAGCTCTTCCGGACTTAAAGTAACAACAACAGCAGGCGCAATGATCGCCATGATCTCTTGTTGAATGGACCGAAAGCGCTGTTCTTCAATAC
>Ga0209395_1002174_pt1 | contig 26260 bp, 26 predicted proteins | sample GOMGulsemesocosm_3_FD_184635 | JGI IMG/M metagenome (GOLD analysis project Ga0209395, IMG submission 184635) | Methane-oxidizing microbial communities from mesocosms in the Gulf of Mexico - GOM9D Gulf of Mexico (SPAdes) (version 2) | ecosystem: Environmental > Aquatic > Marine > Cold seeps... | reverse complement strand
TATTATTTGATTCATTGGAGAATATGGTCAGTGAAATTAAACTAAGAAATGACGAACATGGTTTATCAAGATTAGTTGCTGGATATGCCTGGCCTTGGGTGTCTAATAAGGATTCAAGTAAGTATGAATTAATATTGGAGAAGTTGCTCTAAAGTGGAATAGTGTAGCTGTCGATTGGGTTAATACTGAAGGGTCTATTGATGAAGTGGGATGTATTCATACTACACAAGGTTACGACTTAAATTATACGGGGGTAATTTTTGGTAATGAAATTTCATACGATAAAGAAAAAGATGAAATAGTTATTAAAGAAGAAAGCTACTTTGATAAAAATGGAAAGCAATCTATTAAGGACCCAAATGATTTAAAAGCATATATTCTTAATATTTATAAAACAATAATGCTGAGAGGTATTAGAGGGACGTACATTTATGTATGTGATGATAATTTAAGAGAATACTTTGCTCAGTACTTGGATAAGTTTGAAACAGAAGAAGACTCTATTTATGTGGAATTGGATAGTGTGATTCCTTTTGAAAATGCAGTTCCACTTTATAATTTAAAAGCAGCTGCAGGTGAGTTTTTGGCTAATGAAAAAATAGATGAAAGAGATTATGATTGGGTTAAAATTCCAAATCATATAAAACCAGCTAAGAATTTATTTGCATGTACCGTTCATGGTGAATCAATGAACAAAATAATACCAAATGGTTCTGTCTGTTTATTCAGAAAATATTCAGCAGGTTCACGAGAAGGAAAAATTGTCTTAGCACAACATTACGGTATTCAAGATTCTGATTTTGGATCAAACTATACAGTAAAAGAATACCACAGTACAAAAGAAAATAAAAATAACGAACAATGGCAACATAGTTCAATTACATTAAAACCATTATCCACTGATGATGGTTTTGAACTTATCAAAATTACTAAAGATGATTTAGAAGAGTTTGAAGTGATTGGGGTATTTGAGTGTGTTTTGTAAAAATGAATATGCATACCTATTTGTTACATGGTACTATTTTAAAAATCAGAAAAAAGCATTATTGTAACAGTTGTTAATAGGTAAGGTTAGAGTTTAAAATAAATTATTATGAATATAAATCAGAGTCAAAGTTGTTTAACAAGTATAGGAGAATTAAAAAAAATAGATTTAGCCAATTTAATATTTAAAAGCTATGAAGGTGAAAATGACTTAAATAAAATTGCATTTACAAAATACACGGCTGCTGAGTTTATAAAGTTGTTTGATAAAATGTTGAATCAATTAGATTATGAATTAACTAGTGGACTGCAATTGTTATTACCTAATGCAGAAAATTTCAATAATGATTTTTCTACAATTGATATATCGAAACATTTACCAGTCTTTATTAATTATTTTGATACCGGAGGATTCACAAATGCCGAAACTCTATTGGATAGATTTATACATTATCAAATAAAAAATGGCTTTTGGAATACTTCAAAAATTGAAGTTTCTAAAAAAGAACAAAGTGAATTAAACGCACAACACAAGTTAATTTCAAAGAATTTAGAGTCGTTAAATGAAAACATGCAGATGTTTGAGAATATGCGAAAGGACTATAACCAAGTTATAGAAAGCGCTGAGAATTTAGTTGAGGAAAAGAATGGCGAATTAAAACAGATTGTTGATAAACTGACGAGTGCTGACAGTAATGAGAAAGAAGTTACAAGAATATTGGCTGAGGTAGTCAATAAAAACACTGAAATATCAGGTGTTTTAGATAATGTTAAAGAAAAGTTGTCGACCGTTGATACTGATATAATTGCTTATCAAGAATCATTTGATTCAATAGTAACTGAATCAGATGATTTGGATACCAAATTAAATACTAGTTTAGATAAAGCAACAGCTAATTTTAAATTATCTGAAGATAACGCTCAATTTGTAGCAGATCGTAAAGAAGAAATTGAACGATTAACGGGGATGGCTGCGGATGGTGCTTTAGGTTCAAAATTTCATGACAGAGAAAAAAAACTAACTGATAAGGTTCCGTTTTGGAGAACGTCTATTATTGTTGTCACAGTATTAGCTATAGCTTGGGTAGTGGTAGTTTTTACTTGTTTACCAGCCAAATTTGACAATGAATGGGTTAATTTAGGTGTAAACTTACTTAAAACTACGCCTGTGTTTATTTTACTTGGTTTTGTATTTAAACAATATGGTAAAGAAAGAAACTTAGAAGAAGAATATGCTTTTAAATCTGCTGTAGCCATGACACTGACTGCATATTCAAACATGCTTTCTCAGGGAGATAGGGATGATAATGATTCTAAACAAAAAATGCTATTGGCATCTATTGAGAATCTATATACACAACCAAAAATTCATACAGAAAGAAAAGGAAACATGTTCAGTTTTAATACTAAACACCTTAAAGAAACAGTTGAAAGTCTTAATGAGACTTTAAGTAAATTTGAAAAATAAAAATTATGAATGAAGAATTATTTTTAAAAGTTAAATCTGCATATACAAGGTTAAAATCGTATGTATATTATGATAATTTCAATTTAGTGTTACGAGCGCAGATTGCGAAATATGAATCAGAAGGGAAGATTGAAGATAAATTAAAAATATTTTCTAAACAATTAAATGCTTATTCAAAAAATACAAATGAAATTACTGCATATTTTCAAAATTTAATTAATGAGATTAGTGTAGTTGCTCTTCCAAAAACGTTAGAACCTGGTGAAAGTAAATCCTACAAAGAACATGGGATCTTGACCAATGTTGATGATGGAGAGAAACAATGTGTAGTTAAGCGTAAAAATTATTTAATAGATGCGTCTATTGAGATTCATTTAATCGCAACACTATGGATACAGGAGGAAGGTGTGTTTCTTTCAAAAAAAATAGATAAAGATAGTTATGGATACCACTTATTAACTAATTCTGAAAAAACGGCATTGAAATCTAATCGATTAATATTTACCCCTTATTTTGAAAAGTATCAAGCATGGAGAGATAAAGGGTTGCAAGTTGCGAAAAATGTTATTGAGGATGGAAATGATGTGACTCTGCTTTCATTAGATATAAAGAGTTTTTTTCCATCAACACTTATAGATTTTAAAAAAATAAAAAAAGATATAATTAAATATAAAAAACTAAAAAAGAATAGTTTTTTAATCTTTACTGAGCTCTTAAATAGTATTTCAAATACATATCATAAAAAACTAGGAAAAGAAACAAGTGGTGGAACTCAATTACCAATTGGTTTAATAAGTTCAGGTGTAATTGCTAACTGGCATTTACACAAATTAGATGTAAGATTAAAAGAATCGCTAGCGCCAGCTTTTTATGGTCGTTATGTTGATGACATTTTTATCGTTTTAAGTAATGTAAAGCCTCCTCAACTGAATAATGCCTATAAAGAATATGCTAAGAGATATAAGAAAGAAGAAAATGAACTAGTTTTTAAAAAGTACTTTATTGAAAAGCTATTGCCTGGAGATACCCCAGTGATTGAAATTGATAAAGTGGATTTGAAAAAGATAAGGTTTTGTAAACCATATTCAAATTTAGAACTTCAAACACAAAAGATAAGAATATTCTACTTTAATCCAGAATGGCCACTTGCTTTGCTAAATAAATTTGCAAAAACCTTAAAGGAGAATAGTAGTGCATTTTGGTTCTTACCAGAAGAGGAAGAGTTGAAAAACACATTTGAAGACAAGGCTTTTGATTTGCATTATGAAGATTCTTTCAATAAATTCAGAAGTGTAGTTGATGTTAAGTCTAGTAAGTATGGAGCGTCAGTGTTTTTAGCTAAACGAATTAAGTTAAGAATGCTCTCTAAAGATTCTGACGATCAAATAACTCAAAAGGAAATAGCTAGGTTTTTTAAAGGCCCAAACTTAATAGAACTCTTTGGATTGTGGGAAAAAGTATTCACCTATTATACAGTGATTAATAACTCAAAAGCAATTGAAAAATTTTACAAGAAATGCTTAAATAGTATTGATAATATCAAATACAAACCTAATTCAAGTGAATATAATATACCAGGAGATGAAAATTTGTTAAAAAAGACTATGAAAGAGTACTTACAAACAAGTGCCTCTTTAGCAATTTCTTTAAATCCAAAATTAATAGAATCAAATCAATATTCAGAGTTTAAGGTCATTTACAAAGATAGAGTGCCGCAGTTTAGAAAAACAGCTTTATATAGACATCATTACTTATTATATACATTTTTAACTTACACAAAATATGGGAGAGATAGATGTAGTAATTTATTAATTAACAAGGAATTGTTGTCAGTGATTGACCCAAAATTGATAAAACCTTCTTATGAAAAGAATAATGAATATTGGCTGTTACCCAAGCAAGTTTATGTTCAGGAATTATCGCTTTGGGCATTTTATCTTAGTATAATTAATTATGAAAAACTGAACAATGATGAGCCTTTATTTTCATTATCATCACGTGATTATGAACTAAAGAACATTTTTAAGAAAGCGAATGATTATAATTTAAAAGAATTTAATTTTAACACCATTATAAATTTGGACCCAAAACTGGATTCATACAGAAAGGATAAAAAACTTATTTTACTCACTCAAAACATATTGTTTAAAAACAAAAAAAATGATAAGGAAATTAAAGTTGGATTGGCAAATGTGAAAATATACAAGAAGGATCTTATAGAGTCAATTTCTAATCAGTCAATTACCTCAAGTGTTAAGCGAAAAAAAATATTACATATTTTAAATGATGCGGAAAATCAAAAATCTGATATACTTGTTCTTCCTGAAAACTCAATTCCTGTTCAATGGTTGTATCAAGTAGTTGATGAATCAAGAAGGAAAAATAGGGCTATAATCTTTGGATTAGAACATTTTAGCTATAAAGAGACTTGTTATAATATAGGTGTTGTAAGTTTGCCCTTTGAATGGAATGGAGTTAAGGACTCTTTGATAATACCAAGAGTTAAGAACCATTATTCACATTATGAAACTTGTAAGGTAAAATCTTTTGATTTAAATGTTCCTATGATTAAACCAGCGTTATATCATTTATTTAAATGGAAAGGTTTAAACTTTACATTGTACAATTGTTTCGAATTAGCAAATATTACTCACCGTTCTTTATTTAAATCAAAAATTGATGCTCTTTTTGCTATTGAATATAATAGAGATGTAAACTATTTTAGTAATGTAGTCGAATCAACTTGTCGTGATTTACATTGTTATGTTATTCAAGCTAATTCAAGGGATTTTGGAGATACGAGAATTGTAGAGCCTTCCGAAACATACAAAATGAATCCGGTTAGAATTAAAGGTGGAGAAAATGATGTTGTTTTACTTGGAGAATTAAATGTATCTAAATTAAGAAAATTTCAACGGATGAAATTTGTTTGTGATCCAAATGACAAAGTTTTTAAACCAACACCACCAGATTTTGATCATAGTGAGGTAAAAAAGAGGAAGTAATGAAACTAAAACACAACGAATACCAAAACTCACAATTACCCGCTTTACACTTTTTACAAAAAACAGGTTGACAGTATTTGTCATCATATCAAGCTATTACTGCTAGAGCTAGTATTGTGTCTAATGTGATTTTTCAGAAACTGTTTTGGCTGAAGGTTTGGCAATCGCTTTAGAAAAATCTAAAGATGAGGGCGGTAACAAAAAATATAACCCAATAATGATTTACGATTGGTTAGATAAAATCAGAAAAATGGGAATTCAACAAAGTTTTAAATAAAAAATATGACATTAATAGAATGTAAAGAAACATTATAAAAAGTATATTATATGAATGACGAACTAATAAAACTCTTATCAATTGACATTCCTGACAAAGAGAAAGTAGAAGATGGGTTTTTAGAAATAATAAAGAAATCTCATCATGAAAATGTGAATAGCAGTATTTATTCATACTTTCTAGATAAAGCTAATAATGAAAAAGTAGCTAATGTTTTTTTAACTGCTTTATTGGAATTAGTAGAGGTCAAACAAAATAAAACAATAGCTATAGATAGCTATAAATGTATTACTGAAGATTTAACAAAAAAAAATAACAGAATTGATATTACCCTAAATGATACAAGTAACGAATCAGCAATAATTATTGAGAATAAAATTTATCATTATCTAGATAACGATTTAGTTGATTATTGGGAGCATTTCAATTATTCAGATGATAACAAATTGGGGATTTTACTTACATTGGAAGAACATTACATTCCTGATGAAGCAATCGATAAATTCATAAACATTAAACATTCTGAATGGATTGATAAAATTAAAGAAATCGGTTTACCAAGTGGTATTCCTCATAAACTTTATATCTATCTTAATGACTTTTTTCAAACAATAGATAATTTAACTAAAAACTTTAAAATGAACGAACAAGCTTCTTTTTATTTCGAACATAGTACTAAAATTCTAAAAGCTGTTGAAACGGTGAATGAAGCAAATAAGTTTATTAATAATCAACTAGAAACTCTAGCTAGTAAACTTAATTTGTCTACCTATGGTAATTCAATGGATTGGAGGAATTTATGGGATAAAGAAAAAGATAGTAAAGTCTATTATACAGTAATTTTAACAAATCTTCTAAATGGAAATAATAAAATTCAAGTTATAATTGAATTACTTAAACCTCTAAAAGATAGAGAAGAGGAATTAAGAGAGTTATTAAAAAATAATTCCCAATATAATCATTCAGAAATGAAGTATAACACTTGGTCAAGTAAGAGTCAGGTACATTTTGTTACACGTAGTTATAAATTGAACTCCGATCAGATTAAAGATTTTGCAAATGTCGTGGAAAGAATAATTAAAGTTGATTTTGAAACAATAATGACTGAAATTACTAATTACGTAAGTAGTTCTAAGAATAGCTAAACTAATAATTTGTAATTCAATTAACAATGAATCTATCCTCAATTATAATCGAACCAAAACAATCAAACGAATCATTCGTTTCAGGCAGTACTTCATTAAATTTCAATATCACAGATTTTTGGAAATGGAACTTGTCTGATTTAATAGGCAATACTAATAGAGGTGTTTTAGCCGAGTTTATTGTAAAACAAGCGATAAACATAAATAGTAAAACTAGATTAGAATGGGATGCTTTTGATTTGGAAACAGACAATGGAATTAAGATTGAAGTTAAGTCATCAGCCTATATTCAAGTTTGGAAACAAAACCAATTTTCTAAAATAACTTTTGGCATTGCACCAACAAAATCATTATTAGATGATAATACATATTCTATTAATAAAAAAAGACATGCTGATGTATATGTATTTTGTGTACTTCATCATAAAGAGCAAGCTAGTTTAAACCCTATGGATTTGAATCAATGGACATTTTATGTTGTAAAAACAGAAACACTAAACAATAAAAGTAAAACACAAAAATCTATAGCATTATCATCCATTGAAGCACTTGAACATAAAAAGTGTAATTATGATGAGTTAATGATTACCTTTAGTCAAAAAAAAACCTATGAAATTTAATACCTACCTGTTAACCTGTTTATCTTCTGTTTTTTTGCTTTTTAGTTGTAACAAAGAGAAGCAGCGCATAACTTATGTTGAAAATGTTAATGATATTGAATATAATAAAGCAACTGTGCATACAATATCTAAACTTCCTAAAAAAGAGAATTGCTACGGTGGCTTATGTTGGGGAGAAGCTGATAATCCTACAATTGAATTGGGTAATGTAATAAGTGATGATCGCTATGTTTTAGGTTATAAAACTGAAAATAATGAATACTATTATTTAGAAGGGCTAGAGTCTGAAACTACATACTATGTGAGAAGTTTTATGAATGCAAAGGGTGGTCTTGTTTATTCAGAAACTAAATCATTTGTAACAGCTTCAATGCCTGAGCCACCTTGTGTAACAAATTCGGGTACTGTAGATTTTGACTATTTTGTTAATGAAATGTCCAACTTATCTTTGAATACAACCAACACTGGGCTTGATGATGTACTATATACCTCTTCTGGTGATTATGGATATTTTAGAATGTTTTTTAAAGATATACCGACAACTGGAATTTATAACACTGTGTCTTTTGGAGATGTTGAAACATTTAACGAAATAGCCATAGATTTTTATGGTGGAAGCTATAATTGTTATTATCAAACATATGGGTATAATAATGTTTATGTTGTAAATAAAAATGGTAATTTAACTATTAAGTTTTGCGAATTACCTATTGCTACTAATATGGGACTTTGTGCAAGTGATTTTGTTCTAAACGCTTCCCTTCATAACTAAATTTGATTGAGCTTTAGTTCTTGCTATTGGGGTTAAAGAATAGTTTTCTTGTTTTTTGGTCTATTTCAATTTAATATAAATCAAATGAAATAATCAAAACGTGTAACATTATAATGACGCAAGTAAGTATTGATGAACCTCTACAAAAAAAATATTGAAGAGAAGTAGGAGAGGAGTGTATTAGTTTTTACTAAAACGAAAAAAAACAAGGCGCCTCTATTAATGTTCATGTGTTTTGGGATTAAAAATGATATTTAGTTAGGGGGAAGTGAGAGTGTCGTACAGTTTATATTTATGATTTTAGTTTTTACTGGCATGTGCTTTATTTAACACGAGTGTTCTGAAATGCGGTTCACCAATATCTATTAGGATTTTATCTTTCAGTAATTCGTCTAATAATTCTTTGATTTTTTTCTCAGAATCAACTATAGTAAATACATGTTTTAATGAAGTCGTTGATTCAATAAATTTGAATAAATAAAAGTTACTTATAGTTCCCCAATTTCCGTTTCGGTTAATTTTTACATCCACAATTTGATTAGTTATTGAGTTTGTAAACAGGCAAGCATCTCCATGAAATTGATATTCCCAATTTTCACCAAGCTTTCCTTTCCATAAATTATTTTGACGAACAACTAATTTTCCAAAGGGGTGAGGATTCGACAAGTCCAAATCAAAAGAATCAGAAAGTAACTGGACTAAATTTTCAGCAGTCTGTTTAAATTCGACAATTGCTTCTCTCAATGCTATTTTTTGATTCTTTCTATCCATTTGTTTACTGCAGGCTATGGGTTAACGTTTAAGCAATAGCTTGTGAGTTAAAAGTATCTAATTTTTTAAACATGACATTGCCTAAAGTTAATTTTTTATGGTGTTTTAACTTCCCCCTGTTGTTGTACCAAGGTCCATTTGGTTTTGTCCATTTTAGAAGTGTCTATATGTTCAATATAAATCCATGGTCCTAAAAAAGGTGTTAACTTAACTGTTCTTTGACCACCATATCCAAAAGCGCCAACATCCCATATTTGCTTATTGATTGTTATTTTGGTATTTTCTTTATTTTGATAGATAATATTTTCATTGACCCAAGCTCCAAAACCGAATGAGAACATTAGAAAAAACATTCCAAAAAATACAGTAACGGTTAATAGTAGTGTTAATGCACCAATACTAACATTGGTTTTCAACGGTCTTTTCTTTTTTATAGTCCAGACAAGGGTTAACAATAGCGCAAGTGGTAGTCCTTGTAAAATTATATCATAAAAAAGGTGCATATGATGCCAATCAGCAAATTCTATAGGAACTACTGAAGCAAACGTCAAACCGTAAATAGCAATTGCGATAAACAATAATGTCGACCATTTGAATAGTTGTTTAATCTGTTTCATTTTTTAATTGATTGATGTAATTCGAGCTTTTGCCATTCCAGTAACATTTAGTACATCTGCCATTCTCAAAAGCGTGATTACAATTTGGAAATCCGTAAAGAAAACTTGAACAGTCAGGGCAAAGTTGTCCCATTTTAGATGAATCTGAAAAATATTCACTATCACATTCAAAACATTCTATAACCTCTCTGTTCATATTAATTGACATATCACACTGTACTAACGTCCAATACCTACGTATAGTATTGTATCTATTTTTTTATGGCTCTAAATTTATATTTTATCACAAATTCTTTTGCTTCTTTCAGGTTTTGAGGGTAGGTAACATGTATTCCATTTTCATCATTGATATGTTGGAAATTAAATCCATTTGAAATCAGAAAAACAGCAAGTTTCCATCCTTTTTTATCAGCCTTTCTGGGTGGTTTGAATTTATGATTGACAAAAGTCATTTCCATTGAACATTCAGGACATTTACCTGTTCTAAAATTTTCACTATCTGTTCCTAGATTCTCAACTCTAAGGCAGTTTAAGCAAAGGTTCTTATATCCCATTATTATTATTATTATTATTTAGTTATATCCATTCGGTGTTTGCTAGAAAGGCAAGGTTCAGAATATTCAATTGTTTCTTCCTTCTCTAATTCTTCCAAACGTTTTTGAATGGTTCTGTAATTAATGGATGCTAATACTTCCATTGAAAAATAGGAATCATTTAAACCTTCAGATTTACAGTTCATAGTTTTGAACTCTTCTCTGATAATTTCTTTGTCAAATCCGTCTTGTGTTATGGATACAAGAATAACAGAATTACCAGAATGTTTGGTCGTTTTTCTATATGTTAATCTTTGTTCTGATTCATCATATTCTGCAAAGAACTCATCATCTGTAGCAATTAAAGGACCGTAAAATGGAATACTATCAAGTTTATAAATTCCATTTTCGGCTTCAATTTTTTTTGCCCACATAGTTTCCACAGTGATTTGATCAAGTACGTTACTATGATATTTGAAAAGTATTTTTTCGAATGTGTCTTCTTCTGTCATTTCAATTGAATGTTATATTTGATACTATGTGATGTGGTTAGTATTATCTTCAGTAATTAATTTTTTTAATACAGTTAATGAGTTTTCATATTCTATTTTACGTATAATGTTTTAATCTGTCGTGTTAAAAACTTTTTAAATAATTCTTACCAATATAATCAACTATCATGATTTTAGATATTTTATATCCAGCCATAATATTGCATATTTCTAGATTCAATAGCCCACTTTCTTCATCTTTAGTAAGAAATTGTTTTTCTTTTTTAATTTTTCTTATTCTTTCAATACCTATTTTGTAGTTTTGACCTCTTAAATAACCCATACCGTAAAGTGATAATTGGAAATTTTCTTGCATTTTATTTATTTCTCTTTCAGTCTTAGGTTTCGTCTTTTTATAGTAGTTAAAAACATCTTTCAAAGGTGAAAATGATCTTTGCTCACCATCATATTTAAAATGACTATTTCTCTTATTTAAAAGTAGGTCGTTATAGTTTTCTGTAACAGAAATCGTTTTTAGTTTACCATCTTTAGGTTCTAGTATTTTATAGTTTATATCCCAATTACTGGTTTTGTTTAGTTTTTTTAAAACACAATAACTGATAGTTTGAATATCATTATTTAATGAAATAAATACTTTGTTTTCAATGGGGACTAGTTTCCTATCAAAGTGACCTGTAATTATAAATTTTGTATTGAAATCGAAAAGCCATATTCGTCTTTTTAGTTCCATATGACTAAGTATGATATCAATTTCTTGAGAATTAATAAGTTCTTTTAATTCTTTTTTTATTTTTTGTTTTCGAAATGAAATTCCAAGTAGCTTAATTCCTTTATGTTCTATAAATTGATTGGAGATGTCTTGAGCGTATTTTAAAGTAATAGTATGTGCTACTAATTCGGCATAGTTTTCAATCGTATCATGGTCACCACTAATTAAAAAAGAATGTATTTTTTTAAGTTCTAAAATGTTTAACAGAATTTTCATAGCATTTTGATAGCCATGTCCACATGAACCATCTCCAGTTATATCTCCTGCAAATAATACTAAATCTGGTTGTTCATCATTAATAATATTTAGATATAGCTTAATTCCTATGTATCGATCATCATTTAGATTTTCTTCACGAATGTTTCCAATGTCATCATCTTTGATTTCTTTTAGATTTATTAACCAGTTTAAATCACTTAGTGTTAAAATTTTCATAGGGTAATTGTAATTTATTATAAAAACTCTAAAGTAATGAATTAATAGGGATTCTGATAATTGTAACAATTAAATTATACGTTTATATCGTGTTATTAAATTTAATAATTTTCATCTTAAAATGTCTGATCTTAATACTTAATATTATTTTGCTTAGCCCACGTTTGAATGACTAAAATTTCATTTTGGTAAGGTTTTCGGTTATCAAATCCTGAAACTTGTATAATTTCATTATTCGAAATTTCAATTGTTAATCCAGTTTTAGCATCTTTGCTTGATTCAACCATATTCCAAATAGCTATTTGCCCATCCATACAATATTGAACATAAGAAGTCACACAATGCTGTAATGTTTTTCCTTCTTCATATAGTCTTTCTCCTGTAATAATTTGGGTAAAAGAGTAGGTGTTAGTATTAATTGTAAGTGTAGAATCGTTTATATTTATCCCTTTCCATTTCGTACTTAATAATGGGCCTAACTTGTTTAATTCTGTAGCCTTATGCCACGCATTTATGTCTTTTTCTAAAGACTGTTGAGTTCTATCTTTTAAGGTGAAATTTTTCTTAGTATATCTCATATGTTCAATGTAATCCATTACAGACGTTAATGTTAACTGGTGAGGGCTAAATGTCCAATTCGACATATAAGAATAAACGTATTGCCAAAACGCAATGTCTATAATGAAAACATCTATTTCAAATGAAAATAGTTTACACACTCTAAAGAATGCTGACCTATAATATTTATCATGAGGCTTAGATTTGATTACTTTACAGATGGCAACATATTTTTTTAGCGTGTCTTCTGATAAATCAATTTTAAGATCGGTCAAGGTGTGAAATAAATGAGCTTCTTTTTTAGAAAGTGCAAGGTCAAGTACTGGGTAACTGCGAATATTTTTTCCTTGCGTGATATGGAATAGAATTCCAATTTCGTGAGCACTCAAATTTTCAATATTATCTACTAAAACCATAGGGATATCATGATTAATAAATAGCGCGTTAAATAAGTTGTTTACGGTTGTTTTAGAAATGTAGTCAGCGTGTTTTTTAAACTCTATTTGTATTGACGTTTTAACCATTTCTGGATGAGTTCCATAAATCAAACTTAGATTGAATAGTGATTCAGAGGCTTCATAATTTGAAAATGTGAACCACTTTGTAGCTCTAAGTTGAGTATAAAAACGTAAGCTATTTTCAAATTCTTGATTCGACTGAGTAGTAAATAGCTTATGTTTATGTGTAACTGAATCAATAGTGTCTATTGTGAATCTGTAAATGTTTGACGATTTTTTAAAATTAGTATTAAAGTAGTCTAACCACTTGTCTTTACGGTTTTCTAAATCGGATTCATTTAATATGTAATTGTTGGCGTTAATATGCATGATGTTAAATAATTATGAATGAATAAATGATCTTTTCGAATTGTTTGATTCTTAAGTAAAAGTAAAGAGTGAGTCTGCTAAAATTTGACAGTTAATTTTGTTCAACTACTTCTATCACATCAATATCTATTTTTTCTATTTTAGTTAATAGGTTAAGAATTTCAATTGTTGATAATTTATTCAGTTTTTTAGAGAAATACTTTTTTGCTTTTAATATGCTTTTTTGAAAAGGTAGTGTATTTGCCGTTTTATTATTTATTGTTAGGCTGTCATTGAAAGATATATCATGACTAATAGATCGAAATTTTATTTTCTCTCCATTTTTAATATAGATACTCTCCTTTACTTGAAAATCAAAATCTTCAAGTAAACTTTCATTTTCTCTTGATTTTAAGATGTTTAATATTGACTTAATTAATATAGTAATTGCGGTAATGCGCTGTCTACCGTCAATTATTTCATATAAAATACCTTTCTTAATTGTATTTAAAAGAATATAGCCATAATGAGCATTATTGTCTTGCTTACATTCAATAAGTCGATCAATAAAGGCAGTATAAATTTCCTCTTTTAAGTAATAACCATGTTGGTAATATGGTATTATATAGGATTTCTGAGAAGAATCAAATAGTTCAAGAATATTGTACTTAAAGTAATTCATGTGTTTTAATTTTGACACAAATGTAAAACGACACCCCGTCAAGAGGTGTCGTTATAGACTAAGAGTTATGTTAAATCAACTGTTATATTGAATGATTTTTTTCAAACTTTGTTGCCTCTTCAATTATTTTTGTTTGATTCATAAAATAATTACCAATCGATTTAACTTTAGGTTCTGTTTTTTTACCTTCACTTGATTTCCAAAATTCTATGAACCAACCACCAAGAGTTAATCTGATTTTTAATTGATCTCCATTGTCTAAATTCTTGAATATTGCACTGTCTATTCTCGATTTGGAAGCATCAAGTTTTTCAAATTTTTTCTTTCTCAATTCTGTGTATAAACTATTTACTTTTGATTCAAACATGTTTTTAACTTTGGTTAAGGCCAATTTAGATTCATTATTTAATACATTTTTAGTTTCTTTATTTTCTGAATACAAATCTTGAATTTTGAAAGAATAGTTACATTTTTCTAAATCAGTCATGTTTTCTAATAATTCAGAATAAGATTTTACTAGTTCCACATCTAAACCTCTATTCTTAATTGTATTAATAAAGTCTTTATAAATATAGTATTGGTATGAAGATTTAGAATATTCAAAATAATAATTTTTCTCAACTATTTTTTCAACATTTTTAATAAAATCAGAAAGCATGATTTGAACAAATGGACTGCTCTTATATTCGTGTTCAGGTTCTTTCCAATAAGGTGTAAGAACTATATAAAAATTAGATTTGTTTTTTTCATCTTTTATACGTTTTGAATAAAGCTCTAATGGATTATTTAATGAGTGGTTAATTTTAAATTCTATTCCAATTGTGGTTTCAGCCTCCTTACTGGTAATTAAAATATCCAATCGTTTATTACGATCAGTTGATTCTTCTGTTTTTACTATAGCATCTTTAAAACTTGTTTGGTTGTTAACAAGTGATTTGATTTGCTTCTTTTCATTTAATGCGTAGGGTTGTGTTTCTAATAATGCTTTTATAAATGTGTCTTTTAAGCCATGTTTTTGATTTGGCTGAAAAAAATACTTTAATACTTCAGCCATGACTGTTTCTTTTTGGGACACTCCAATGGTTTGTAAATAAGTCCAATGTTTTGTATTGATTGAGATGGTGTTCAATTTTTCAATTAATTCTGATGGTTTCATAGGTTGTTTTAGGTAAATATAAGTTAATTTATTTTATGTTCTGAGTTCTTGATATAAAAAAATGTATACTTTTTATACATCACTAAAACGTCCATATTCTGGTTCAAAATTTAGGTTCACTGTAAGAATTGGTCCATTTTTATGTTTGACAAATGCTAAGTCGGCAAAATTAGTGGGGGAATACCCATTTTTATTTTCTGTAAACCTATAATAGCTAGGTCTATATAATAAAAGTATGATGTCTGCATAAGCTTCAATGCATTCAGATTGACGTAAGTCTGATATTAAAGGGCGCTTGTCTCCTCCACGTGTCTCAACTTCTGTTGATAGTTGAGAACAAATAATAATTGGAATCTTCAAAGAAATGGCAAGCTCTTTTAATGATTTGGTAATGTAATTATTAGTTTGATCTTCATTAAGTAAATCATCATGATGTGTGATGTTTTGAACTTCATCAATGACAAGAAATTGAATGGCATGTTTATTTTTTAATTCATAAGCTTTTTCCTTTAGCTCTGTAATGGCGAATATACATGAATCTTCTATGAAAATTGGAGCTTCTACTATATTATCCATTTCCTTAGTGAAAGACTCATTTTTTTTAGTGTTAAAATCTTTATTGGTTATGCTTTGAGTGGATAGTTTTAAATGAGAAGATAACATTTTTTTTACTATACATGGACCATTTTCAGCTAAAGTAAAATAGGCAACAGACTTATTGTATGTTATGGCTGCATTCAAAGTGAAGGTTAGTGCTAATGCTGTTTTTCCCATACCTGGTCGCCCTCCAATTACTATAAGATCTGTAGGAGACCAGCCTGAATTAAATTTATCTAATACGTTTAGTCCTGTAGGGATTTTGTTTGAAATTTCTTCACATTTTATTTCTTCTAAAACATTATTCACCAGACTATGTATAGATTTAATAGTTGTAACTTCAGTTAATGAGGCTTCAATGGGAATTTTGAATTCTTGTTTAGTCATAGGATATTTTTTTATTTAATACTACAATTTATCAAGGTCTAATTTCATTTTTTTTTTGAATTGATCTATAACATAACGTTCATTTACAGTTGCTTTTCTGTTTCTTAATCCAGCAATTTGATTGATACCTTGGGCGTCAATTTGGATGGTTAAGTCATTTTTTGAATTTTCATTTTCAATATGAAAATTCCAAATGGACGATTTGCCACTAACAAATTGATTGATGTAAGTTAGGACACAATGTTCTAAATTATTCCCTTCTTTATACAAACGTCCTCCAGTTGTAATTTGAGTGAAGTAATAAGTTTTAGAATCAATTTCAAGAGTAGTGTTTTCTATGGCTGAACCTTTCCAAGTTATTCCTTTGTATTCAAAATGTTCAACCATATATAATTCTCTATGCCATATTCTAATAGCTCTACTTATAGAGTAAATGTTTCTTCCTTTTAGATTGAAATTTGGTTCAGTTTCTCTTTTAAAAGTAATATAATCTATAATTTCATTAAAGGTAATATCTGTCTCTTTAAATGACCATTTTGAAAGTTTATCATAAATTGAATTCCAAAATTTGTAATATTTAGTTATGTTATCTTTTTGGCTTGGTAAATAAAATGAATTGGAAAAAAAATATTCTATATAATTCTTATCCTTAGAATTTGATTTTAGAATTTTGCAAAAGGAGACATAGTTTTGCAAAATAGCACCTTGATTTCTAAATATATCATAACTATCAGTGGTGAAAATTAAATGAGCCTCTTTTTTTGAAAGATAGATTTCTGGAAATTCACGAATGCTTTTCCCATCTAAAATGTGGATTATAAATTTGAAATCAATTTCATCCCATAACTCAAGATGTTCAATAAAAACTTTAGGGATTTTGTTTTCTAAACCTAATGAATAACATATTGATTTAAGAGCTGAGTATTCGTTTTGATGTGCTATTGAAAATAAGTTTATTGAAAAGACAGAACGTCTTAATTGACTAAATTCGTTACTCAATATTAGTAATAATTTCCATTTTCTGATGTTATTAGGTTTTCCTTTTAAAGTTATCCAATACTCAATTAATGATTTACTTTTATTGAATCTATGTTTTTCTTGATGTCCATAGGTAAAATTAGAATCTGTGAAATAAAAGAGTTCGTTTATATGTTGGGGTAATAGATTCTGATTCTTTTTTGAATAATAGTCCAACCATAAGTTTAAATCTTTCCACTGCTTTGTTTTTTTTATTTGAGTTCTGTTTATGTACATAATTAGTTACGAATTAATTGACTAACATCTATCAGTATTTAATTTTGGTTATGACACAAATGTAAAACGACACACCGTCAAGGTGTGTCGTTTAAAAAATGAATATGATTTTAACTGTGTTATTCTACTCGATTAAGTTGGGCAATAATGTTTTCTAAGTATTTTTTAATTTCACCATTTGAAATAGCTATCCAAGGTTCAGAAGTATTCCAGTTTTTATAACTTGACGGATTTACCACCCATGCCCAACGATCGTATTCTATAACTTCACCAAGTTTTAAACTCAGTCCTGTGGCTATTAATTTTTTGTGATATTGATTTGTATTCGGACTATCTTTAGCGTTTAAAATACCTACGTAAAAACTATCTTGATGTAAATCAAATCCAATAGTGAAATCTATGTCGTTTTTCAACTTGAAATTTGCTTCAGTTTGTCTATTTCCAAAGTTATTATCTAAGATGAAACCTAAGCTTCCTAATTCTTTTTTTAATTTTTCAAAAAGTTTCTCTTTTATTAAACCAATTGACTCATTTATTTTAAATGCTGTTTCTACTTCATTTTTGGCTATAATGTGTTTTGCAATTTCACTTGTATGATTATTCATAATTTGTTCGTTATTGACATCAAGGTTTAAATATTGTATAAAATCTTCTAATAAATATGTGATTCGGGGTGATTTACAGAATGGTTTCCATATTTCCAATAATGGAATAATATGTTCACGATAGTTTATGCCAATGTAGTCTTGTTTTAAATTTTCACCATCTTTTGTAATACTGTTCTTTGATGCTTTATCTCCAAATTTATTAAGATAAACTAGCTTATATTGTTTTGCATAGTTGTGTAAATGAATATCATAGTCAAACAATTGATAAGCTTGGTCTTCAGCTCCTAATTTATTCTCAATAGCAATTACATATTTTCCATTGTCAAAATCAATGTATAAATCTATACGTCTATCATTCTCTATTATTCTTTCAGTAATGACTTCAATTTTTGTTGAATCTAAAAGGCATAAGTCAGCTTGAATTTTATTTAATTCTAAAAAAGATTTTAAAAAAACATTACCTTGACCATGTGTTTCATTTGGATCAATAAAAAACGCTAATAACTCAGACGTTTTGTTTTCGCCTAATTTAAAAAATTGATTAAAAATATTATAATCATTTGATTCTGTTTTGTTCTTTATTTTTCGCGTTTCTTTTTCTTTATCAATGACTTCATTAATGCCTGAAAAGAATTGGGATAAATTTATTTTGTTCATTTTTTTTAATTTTTGTCAAAGGTAAACGACTTCCACGTCAAGATGTGTCGTTGGTTTAGTATTTACTTAATGTCTCTTTTAATATTCCCTTTATTTCATTTGCCAACCACTCTGGTTCAATTACTTTAATGGTTGAACCATGTTTTAAAATTAATTGGTTAAATTCATAATTGGGTATGATATTTAAAGCTATTTTCAGTTCAATATCATTATCTATCAATATAGTTTGAGAGTGGTGTAAAGGAAGGTTTTTAATATATCTACCTTGTGTTGGAGTAAATGATAATACTACCTTTTGAACATTATTTAAAGAGTAAACTAAACCTATTGTGTTATCAAACATTTCAATAGGGTGTAGGTTTGTTTTAGGTTTGAAAAGACTAGACGTAATTTCTAAGTTTTGTATTCTATCAATACCAAAGGTTCTAAATTCATCAGAGTCTCCAAAAAGTCCTATAACATACCAAATGTTTTGATACTCTTTCAATAAATAAGGTTTGATGGTATACTTCTTACTTGTGTTTGTATGGTAATTGTAATGATTAAAAGTAATGTGTCTATTCTCTTTTGTCGCTTGGAGTAGGATGGGTAAGTTGTCAATTCCTTTTAACCCTCCACCTTTGTCAAACGAGATGTAGTTTAATATTTCTTTACTCTGTGCTAAACTTTCAGTTAATAAATTGGCAGTGTTTACAATTTCCAAAAATCTAAAAAATGATTCTACATTAATACTACTTTCGTAATCTATAAAATATCCATTTTTAATACGATTATATTCAATAGCCAAACCAAACTCATTTCTTATTTGTTTTAAATCTCTTTGTAAAGTCCTATTTGAAATGTCAAACTCATAATTAACTAAATAATTACTAATGTCTTCAAAAGAGGGAAGTGTATTTCCTTTTACCTTTTCAATTATTAAGGTGTAGCGTCTTATTGTTTTGTGTTTTGACATAATTATATAGTCAGAAGATTAAGTCCAGGTTTAGAAAGAAAATTAGCGAATAGAGTCATAGGGTAATATAATCAGTTCTAAATTACTAATTAAAAGTGTTAAGTTATTTGTTTTGACCGTAAATATGTTGAAACTAAAAAAACCATTCCAATCTTGATTAGTAATTCAAGCTCGTTTGCTACTAATTAGTAATCCAAAACAGTTATAACCCTATGAAAAGAAAAGATCGTCTTGTTTAGATTGAAATGATTTTATTATTTTTCTCTTTTTAATAATCTCCCAAATATACTTACATTTCATCAGTAGATGGAATAGTTGCTCCACAATATTCAATTAGTCTTGCACTATTAAACTTTCATTTAAGTCTATCCCACCCATTTATATTCACAATTATTCATAACGCTATAGGGTGACTAATGTAGTTGTGAAACTCTCTTTGTTACAAATTAAACAAAGCTATTCAGCAGTGTATATTTTCCTTTTCATTTAATAATATTTTGTGACATAAAAAAGGATTCAATATTGATTGCTATTATATCTAAAGCGTATTGTTCATCCTCTTTAGAGCGAGGTATATCACAGAATTGAAGATATGATAATGCATCCATTGTTACTAATTTCAACAGATTATCCAAATTATTGTATTTTTTTAGCCATTTACAATCTTCAATATGATTTCTCAATGCGTATTCAGATGCCATATGGTAATAGAATGTATGTTGAGCACCATCTTCAATATAAGCTGCTCTTGATGGGGCACATTCCTTCAGGCGTTCGTAATATATTAATTCCATAGTGTTTTCTTTTTCTTTTGCATTTTACCAACTCGGGCACACCTTTTAAATTAAAGGTTTACCCCTAACTGGTCCGTATTGTCATTTTATTCAATCTCAGCTTGAAAGATTACATACACTAAATCAATTGACTAGGATTTGTTCCTGAGTTCAATTTAATTGATTTTAGGACTTTTTTTACTCTTGAACCTAACATTTACTAATGTTTAGTTCTGATTTATAAAGAGATAAAGTCTCAATCATGTACATAGTTTAAAGTTAATATTATTCTTTTTAAACACAAATTTTATATTTTGGCGGATTGTATTTAGCGTACTGAACTTTATCTAAATGTTTCATAATTTTAATTTGTTGGTTATATACTGGTTTGCTATTTTTTGCTAAATATATCCTCAATACTACTCATATTAGCTTTTAACTTAATTATAGCATCTAGTATATCTTGGCTTAGCTCAGAAGTCTTATTCTGGTTGGCTCGTCTAGTTAATTGATTTAAATTTCCTCCGACCGATCTTGCTTGGAATAAAAGTTTCTTTGCTATTTCTAGTTCTGTAATATGTGCTGTTTTGATTATGACTTTACCTTCTAAGGCAATGTATTTTACATACTCACTTAATTCCTCCTTTGAGTATCCGGCTTTTTCTACAGCTTTTAAAAGTTTTGGATATTCTTCTTCAATATGAAAACGTGTTTTTACAGTTTTTCTTTTTTTTTCATACCTCTGTTGTTTGGTTTCTTTTGTGTGCTTTTGGTTTTCGTTACTTGTTTTCATTAATTTTCCTTTATTTTAAAATTGAATCCACTTTAATTTTGAATCAATTACATTAGGGTCTAATCTTTTTCCTAAATAATACTTTTATATAAAAGATTTTGACTTGTTTTTATTGTCATAAACTGTTGCTGATTTCCATCTGTATGGATGCAAGTGTTCTCCTTTCTATTATTTTTTCCATTGTTTAGCTCCGTCAATGTATTTTACTATATGTCTAGCATTGAATCGATTTACATAAATAATTGCTGTTTTGTATTTGTCATAAACCTCTCTCGAATTAATGTATTTCTCAAGCGCCAAAACTCCAGTTTCCATACTAATCTTGTCTTTTTTTAGGTTGGAATAAAAGGTTCTAATGTTACCATCTTTAAACCAAATTTTAAGTTTTGATTTAGATTCTATAGGACAAAAGAATTTTTGGTTTGAGCTACTCTTTGATTTGGATCTTGTTTTTTGTTGTGTTTGCATCTTGTTTTGATTTTATTATTGGTTAAAGTGTTCTTTGATTAAGTTTTCTATTTTCTCTAGTAATTTAGTCTTGATTTTATTACTTGGTCTATCTCTAGGTATTTCGAAAACAAACAAATCATTGTATCTATGTTCAGCAATTCCACAATTGACTAACCATTGATAATAGAAATGATTATGTTGTAAGTTTTCCTATTTGGTAGGTTAATAATAATTACGAAACCATTTTTTATATTTATGCTGCTTCATTCACTCTTTGAATGAAGTATTGGTTTAAAAATTTGAACTGACTTGATGTTAATTTGATAGAATCTTTTCTTTCTTTCTGTTCTTCTTTAATCTTGTAAAAATAACCATCTTTCCAACGAATTTGTTTTTTAATTATGGTTATACGATCACTAAATGATAGACTGTTTTTTGTGAAAAGTTGACTGACTTCTCTTGCCTTTTTAGTAAGTGTTTTGAAGACTTGATTGTATTTATGCTTCTGTTTGTTTTTGTAAAACCAAATTAGAGTAATTTCAAATCCATTTTTATTTTGTACATTAAAAAATGATTTTGGTAATGGGGTAAAACCATTTATTTTAGGGTTTTTAATAAAGTCTTCCCACATTTTAAGACGGTGTTTTAAAAAATCAAATTTTTCTCTCAATTCGTTATGGTTGATAGTGTTTGATAACTGATTCTTAAAATAATTTATGGTATATTGTTCTTGATAGTATGAAATGTAATTATAATCTTTTCCTATTTTTGGTTCATAAAGGTTGGTGAATGCTATTCTCCATAATTCAACTGCCTTTTTTTGAACTTTTTTCTGGTGCTTTAATTGCTTAATTTTTTTAAGTTCCTCAATGTCTTTAAAATACCTTGCTCTTTTTTCAGCAGCTTTTAGGTTTATATTTTTTTTATTGTCACTTTGTGGTGTATCTTGACCTTGATTGTTTACTTTTACAGAGGGAAGGTTAGGGAAGGTATTTGATTTATTAACTTTTTCATTTATTTTTTTATTATAAGAGTGGGTCATGTACCTTGTACGCCATTTTGTCGTTTTAGTTTGTATAACTGTTTGATTTTCAGAGTTAATTTCTTTTGAGTATTCCTGTTCTTCTTTTTTAAATTTTTCAGCTAATTTGTGCTTTATGAAATCAACGTCAAGCTTATTTTGATCGTATGATATTAAAACTTCTGGATTAATAAATATCTTTACTTGGGTATATGTGTTCTCTCTAATTATAAAACCCAATTCTTCCAATTTTTTCAAGTGATTCTGGACTGCTCTAGTAGATAATCCTCTATGTTTGGCAAAAAAAATAATACCATGTGCGACAAATAAAGAATTTGGGTGTTCATATGAGTTTTTATAAGCAAATTGAGTTTTATTTAAAAAGACATTCAAACGTTCCGCATAAAGTTTCGTAATAACCTTTAAAGTTGAAGCTACGTTTTCTCTAATTTTAGTAGACAAGGTATGTTCAGAGAACTGATTGAATGAGTTAACAGCTTTATCAATGCTATAATTACATTGTGAAGTCGTCAAATAGAATCCTCTTTCTGAAGGTCCTGTTGCTTTTTTATTTATTGATTTGTAAACAATCTCTAAAGATTGATTATTTTCAATTACTTTTGTTGTTTGCATAATATTTGTGTATTATGTTAGCCCTTTATTCTCTATTCTTGGCTGACCAGAGGATAGAGGGTGTTTTAATTTAATGAAATTCTGATTTCAAAGCAGATAGCAAGTTAATGCCATCCGCCAGAAACCCAAATTGGGATTATTCTCCCTTCGTGGTACTTTTACTAATAAACTTCAACAGGGTTATCTGTGTCATTTTTATCAGTAGGCTCACTTTTCCTATTTCTTTGGTCGTGAACCCTCAATATTATATCCATTTAAATGATTAGTGTGTCTGTTAAATAATGGCTTAACTTGTTGTTTTCTTTTCTCATATATTTCCAATTTTACGTTCGGTTAATAAATTATCTCTGTAGTAAATATTTCTACCATTTTGCTTTTGGACCATTTTTATAATTCCTTTTGCTGTAGCTCTCTCAATAGTCTTAGTAGTAATATTCAATAATTCTGCGGCTTGTTTAGTACTTACTTCATTAGATTGAGGTTTAATTTTAATACTAAAATCAATATCAAAACCATTTAGGTTGGTTAAAAAAGTCGCTAACTCTTGTGGTGAAAAGCTTTTTATTTTCTGATTAACGTCCATAATTAAGAGAATTTATTGTTAAATTGCGCGATAGTACACTTTTTGAATAAAAAAAGGGAGAATAAGTTTCTTGTAGACTTATCTCTCCCTCTAACAAAATCAACGTGGTGCAAAACACAATTGAAAAATACAAGCATAAAGCTTGAATTATTTTTATAGTTCTTTTTTTCAATTTGTTTTGAATTTTGCACATTCGTTTTTTTTTGTTGCTACAAATATAATAGAAAATAAACTACTAATCCAAATAAGTGATAGAAAATAAACTCACAATAAAAAACAGGGTGATACAATATCTTAATTTTAAAGGTGTTAGTAAGTATCAATTTTATAAAGAAACTGGGTTGTCTAATGGTATGTTAGATAAACCTGGAGCAATTGGAAGTGATAAATGTGAGATAATTTACTCCCAATATCCAGATATAAATCTTGAATGGTTTTTATCTGGCAAAGGTGAAATGTTAATTGATATGGTTTCCGATAAAGATCCTTTAATACTTAGGATAATCAGAATCACTCAAGAGTTTCCCTTAGATTATAAGAAGTTTTGTGAGAAAATAGGCAGGAATTATAAAAATAAAGGTTCCTTTCATAATCCATTTTCTATGGCTGAAATTGCAGGAATAATTAAGCTTTTCCCTCAAGTAGATCCTGTTTGGATTATTACAGGAGAATCTAAATATCCTTTATCACCTAACAATGGTGTTGCATTAATAGTTAAAAACGAGAATGAATTAGTAAGTGCATTACAAGATAAGATTGGAAAATTAAATCTCAATATCGAACATATGAGCAACATAATTAAATCTAAAAATATAGAATTAGATGGTAAAGCTCTACTTATTGATAGTAATAATAAATTGATCAACGATTTAATTAATCGAAATGAATCAATAAAAGATGATACTAATGAAAGTGTATGAGTATAGCTTGACATAATCCTTATGATTTGTTAAATATGCAGAATTGTTTTATTAAATGTTAGACATTTTTATTAGTTAAAAAAAGGTTGAATGTATTTGTATAGTGAGTTTTTTGGTAGGTATGTATGTTTGTCGTGATACTCGCCAGCTCCACATTTCAACTCTCGTATCAAAGATACGAGAGTTTTTTGTTGGTGTAAATAATGGTGATTGATTACTGAAAATTAAAATTATGAGTGGTAAACCAACTACAATTAAAGAGAGAATATTAATGATCTGTGCAGAGCAGACGGTTAGTAAAACTAAATTCTTCACTCAATTTGGACAGTCTTATAGTAATTTTACGGGGAGAGATAAAAAATCTCCTGTAAGTTCAGAATTTTTAACTCGCATGGTTGTTAAGTACCCAACCTATAATTCACACTGGATTTTAACAGGACAAGGAAATATGATAATTTCAACAAGTTCGAATAGTAAGATGGAGGAGTTGGAATCTGATAACAACGAATTAAGGAATAGAATAAAGTTATTAGAGGAGAAGTTAAAATAATACATTTGTGACTAAGGAGTTTGTAAATATAAAGAAAGAACATATAGAACATAATGAAGGAAAAGGTAATTGATATTCTATTTGAATCATTTTACGATTATAAGTCAACCATATCTATATGCAAACAGGATGAGAAATTAGACAAAAGGTTTAGGGTTTTATTAAATTATACTTATTTTTTGGCACACACTTTTGGAAAAGTTTATCTTGACGAGAGTGAAAGTAGCTGTGTTTTAATTCTTAATCGCAAGAAAGAAAAAACTACGTTTGCCGTTCTATATTGGAAGCTCATTCTTATACTTAAAGTATTTGGTCTAAAAAAAACAGTATCCTTTTTAAAAAGACAAAAAAAATTAGACATAGTACGTTCAGATGACGATATTCATATTTGGTTTGTTGGGACTAAATTGTCTAAACAGGGTGAAGGATTGGGCTCTATATTGCTAAAAAAGGTTTTAGAAGATCATAAAGGTTTACGAATTACCGTGGAAACAACGAGAATTCGAAATGTGAAATTCTACGAAAAATTGGGGTTTAAAATTTATAACAAAGTAATAATCGATCCAATAACTTTTACTTTTTTCAAATTATTGAATAAATAATTCTAACATTTATTAGATGTTGAAAGCAACATTTACAGATGCAAATTGGCTAAAAATTGGAGCACACGTTTCAGTTTGAATTATTTTGGTAACTCCGACAATTTTATCATTAATTAAAATGGAAATAGTTGGGGTTAATTTTAAACTTATATATAAATACATAAGGGTTTGATTGTATCAAGCCATCACCATAGCATTTTTTCATTAAGGTTAGAAATGATTCGGTAAGCAGTCCAATTTATTCTTCCGTTCCTAATATTAAATTTTTAAAATTAAAAAGCCATTTAACTAAGATTAAATGGCTTTTTGGTGATAACAATATAAAGGGGTTACCAATTCAGAATTTCATCAATTGTATTGAATGAAA